>Ga0081534_100004_pt1 | contig 116018 bp, 126 predicted proteins | sample MonGeyMetagenome_FD_71019 | JGI IMG/M metagenome (GOLD analysis project Ga0081534, IMG submission 71019) | Hypoxic/sulfidic aquatic microbial communities from Monarch Geyser, Yellowstone National Park, USA - MG (SPAdes) v1 (version 2) | ecosystem: Environmental > Aquatic > Thermal springs > Hot...
GTATGGCCTTAGGTGGGCTATAGAGGGAATATTCTCATCTATAAAGAGGAAGTTTGGAGAAGACCTTAGGGCAAGAAGCGTAATTGGTTTGCTAGCGGAAGCTATGCAAAAAGTTTGGGCATACGATGCAATGGTCAGTTATGCTAAGAACGCAATGATAATGACATGATCGATTAAAGCCTATTGGTTAAGATAAAAAAGAATTATTCAACACAGCATATTTATTGATAAAACTGAAATAAACGTTAATAAGAAGTGAAGGTAGTTTATAAACATTAACTCAAAGCTTCTCTGTAATCACACATGTGCTAGCAGAAAATTCTTTTATAAAAATTTATTCAACAAACAACAAAATAATTAAAATGGAAATAACTTTAAGCGGGCCTGCGACTCTTACGCTTGATAATTTAAATAGATGAATATGAGACCATTATTTTGAACTATACACTAAAAGGTGAAATTTGCCCTAAAACATAGCTATATAGCATTAAAACAAAAGTTAATCAAAAACAAAAAATTCTCAATTACATTGTTAATGTTAATTATAATTAAAATGCTGTACTTGTGGGAGTATTAATTAAAAAGTAAACAGTAAACTTAATATTTATCCTAATTAAGGGTTAAGCGATGTCAGAAAAAAACCTAATTGTAATAGCCCTCGGTGGAAATGCGTTACTTCAGAGGGGTCAAAAAGGTACTTACCAGGAACAATATGAGAACACTAAAATAACAGCGAAAAAGATAGCGGATCTAATCGAAAGAGGCTATAAAGTTGTCATAACTCATGGGAACGGCCCTCAAGTTGGTGCAACTTTGCTGAGGCATGATGCAGGTCAGAAGATTTATGGCATTCCAGCTTTCCCGATGGACGTAGCAGGAGCAGAAACACAAGGTTTTATTGGTTACATGATTCAGCAATCACTTAGAAACGAGCTTAAAGCCAGAAAAATAGACAAGTACGTCGTCACTATAGTAACCAGAACTATAGTGGATGAAAACGACCCTGCATTTAAGAACCCAAATAAACCAATTGGTCCTTTCTACAAAAAGGAGGAAGTGGATGAATTGAGAAAGCAATTCCCCGATTGGGTATTTAAAGAAGACTCCGGAAGGGGATGGAGAAGGGTTGTACCATCTCCAGATCCTAAATTGATAGCTGAAAGGTATGCAATAAAGACTCTAGTAGAGGCCGGGTTCGTAGTAGTTGCCAGCGGAGGGGGCGGTATTCCTGTAATAGAAAAGGACGGAGTAGCTTACGGTGTTGAAGCCGTTATAGATAAAGACCTTGCTGGCCAAAGGTTAGCAACGCTTGTTGGAGCAAGCAAGTTCATAATAGCAACTGACGTTGACGGTGCTTACCTGAACTATGGTACTCCAAACCAGAAAAAACTTGAGAAAGTTTCTGTAGAAGAAATGAAAAGATACTATGCTGAAGGGCACTTTAAAGAAGGAAGCATGGGTCCAAAGGTATTAGCAGCAATAAGGTTCGTGGAAGCTGGTGGAGAATCCTCAACAATAGGACATCTCTATGACCTTATAGATCTTGTTGAAGGAAAGAAAGGCACTACAGTTTACTCTTCAACTGGTTAATTCCTGAACAGCTTTATTTTTTTCTTCGTTCTTCTTATCTTCTTCTATTATTTGGTCTATCTTCCACTCAAGAGCCTTTATAAATTCTGAATTATCTTCTTGTTTAAGAGGATTACCGCATTCCGGGCAAATGAAAAAGTACTCAATAGCCTGTTCAAAAGTATACTTTTTGCAGGTAGGAGTTCCACACCAGTAAAATGTGTGAGTTTTCTCATATTCTAACCTGCTTCTTAACTTTTTAAGTATAATTTCTCTGGTTCTTTTTAAAAATACATCAACTTGATCCCTCTGGATTCTCCATCTGTATACAAACCAACCTTTTTTTGGATCCTTGTCTCTTATCCCAGCTATCAAACCTCTTTCGTAAAGATCGTACAGAACTTTTCTAACTTTGTTGATCTTTAACCCTGTTGCGCTCGCTATTTCTTCGTCTGTCGCATCAGGATTATTCAGTATGGCCCTCGCAACCTTGATATAATCTTCATCGCCAATCATTGCAGCTACTTTTACAAATGTATCCTCATATTCCAGCTTTACCATGAGATTTTTAAAAAAGCCTCAAATATAAATTTTATAATAAAAAACTCAACATTATTGCTTTCTGTAGTTAAGTAACTTTGACAATTATTCTTTTAAAGAAATTTTTAATTTTTATTAAACATACAATGGTGTCTTCACTTATAGTTAGTTTTGATCCTCCATTACCTTTAAATAGACTTTTTGTTAGTGAACGGTTTGTCAGAATAATACATGAATTAAATATAGTTGAAAGATACTTTGATAACAAGCTGGTTAAAGAGATGTTTGAATATTATGATAAAAATTCGTACAGACCTTTAGTAAATGCGCTTTTAACTGCAGCCAAGTTAAATATGCCTGTTTACGTTTCAACTACAGGCGTTTTTCTTGAAATGGCTTATAAATATGATCAAGAGCTATTTAAACAAATTTACGCAGCTTCATCAACTGGAAAGCTAAAGATTATACCTAGTACATTTTATGGTGGACTCTATCCTCTTTGTGAAAATTCTGGCGAAGAGATAGCGGAACAGTTAAAACTTGTATCAGATCTGACAAGCAAATACGGGCTTAACAAAGCCTCAGCGTGCGTCATGCCTTATCTGATCTATAATGAATCTGCAGAAAAAGGGGCAAAAGCTGCCGGTATTGAAACGCTATTAACGGAAGAGGTAAACGGTTTTACAGACCACAGGTTTATATATACTAATGTCTCAGGAGATCTCAGGATAGCTGTAAGAAACAGAGAACTTTCTGAAGCTCTGACCACAGGTTCTTTTGAAAATATAGGAAACAAAGATGGCATAATATTCATCAGCGCAGAAGAGATAGCCGCGAAGGGACAGAAATATGCAGAAGTCGTTGGCAATTATATTTATAACGGTGGTCTGGAGCTTGCTGAGATTCTTCCGGTAAAGAGCCCCACAACAGGCACGCTATATGCTCCTCAGAAACCATATCTATTTAACGTATCTTACAATGGCGGTTCTCCTTTATGGTACAGGAGCAAGTCGCAAACTATGCTCATCGACAAGATGTGTACCCTTTATCAATATGTGAAGTGGCTTGGAGATCAGAAACTCTTACAGGTGTGGAGGATATTAATGCAGGCAGATTTATTTTTCTCTCTTATAGGTGAGAATACAAGAAGAGCTAAACTAATAGCAGATCCAGATGAAGCAAAGATAGTATATTCCTATATATTAAGCGACTTTGAAGGAAAACTTGCAACCATGGTTCTTAAGAAAAAAGAAAAAGCATCAGAAACTGAAATAAAGACAAAATTATGAGCAACATTTAAACGCAAATTCAAAAAAACAGTAACATAATGGAAAGATCTAACATAAGTAAGTTCTTGAACATAGAAAAACCTTATTTTCTTATTCCAATTGTTACAGTTATTTCGTTTGTTCTGTTTTGGTTAGGGATTCTGCTTTTTTCATATTCATCGCTAGCTGAGATTTACTGGTATGCTTTTTCTGTAATTTTGGCTTTGGTCTTTACTTTTTCTGTTTATTCTTCTGAATCTTTCAGGTCTTTAAGGGTATATGTTGGATCCATTTTGCTTTTTTATTCGCTACTTGCCTTTATTGGCGCGATGCCCGGTTATTATATGGCACGGATGCTTCCTGCCGTGGTTAGTCAGGCTAATCAAACCATAATTTCCATAAGGACTGGTTACCCAACAGTATTATCTATGGCAACAGTTATATTTCTTAACAATGTAAAGATAGATATCGCAAGTTTTATTCCGTTTGTAGGCCCGTTTGTGCTGGGGGTATCGATAATAAACACAAGTTCCGTTATATGGGGGTTATCTTTCACTCAATTTTTTTCAAATAATCCATACTGGTTTCTTGGACCTTTTGCAGTGATTATCGCACCTGATACTTTTACAGAATTTAGCTCTTACATTTTATCTTTAATAGGCGGGTTGTATCTTTTTAAAGCCTTAGCGTTCTATGGTGAAAAGTCACCTCTTCCCAAAAAAACTCTTTACATAAAAGCCTTTACATATTTTGTTGCATCCCTGGCTTTACTTTATCTTTCAGCTCTATTGGAAGCTTTCCTGATTTTAAGGCTAGGTCTTTAGCTGACCTCCCCGTCCTTGAAGAGGCGAGGGTTCCCTGAGGTCTCAAGGGTTACACCCCTTTACGGGTGCTACTCTGTTATGATCTACTATGAAAGATATAGGCTTTTTTATTTTTGAAACAATTACGTTCACTGCTTTCTTTAAAATGTTCAATGAGCCGTTAAGGTCTGAATGAAGCCTGTGTCCTCTAGGGCAACTAACGACTCCTCTCGGGTTTCTTTCGACTTCTACATCATGATAAGCACAGTTCTTTGAAGTATTATACTCAACTACTTCAAACACTTTCATGCCATACTCTTGAGCCTTAAGTTCTATTGTATCCATGAATTTGCGATAAGACCAAACGTTTACAGTAAATTTATTTGCCTTCTCCTGAGCTATCTCAAAAGGGTAGCCTAAGTATATAGTTGAAACACCTTGTTTATGTAACTCTTTTATTAAGTGCGAAGCTAAGTTCCTGTATAAGTGCCGAAGCCTTCTCTTTAACTTCCAGTGTAACCTCCTCTTCTCTCTTAATAACTCTTCATACGCTTTGTATTCGCACAAATTTTTCGTTTTGTCTGCCAATGATTGTACTTCTGCTATCTTCTTTTCAAAGTAAAAATAATCTTCCTTAGCCCTAAAGCCTTTGTACAGCAACCAAGTTCCGTCTTCTACTATCAAGCTTGCCAAAACGTTGATGCCTAAGTCTATTGAAGCCATTTTGTTTCCTTTAGGCGATTCAACTTGAACGCTTTTCCTTTGACCGTGAACGATATGTTTGCTTTTATTTCCCTTTTTCGTTATCTCAACTCCTACATCCACGGGGATTGAAGCGTACCACACGTTCTTTGCTTCGTCGTAGTATATCTCAAGCCTTCCTTGTTTACCGTACCACCTCAGCCTGCCTATGAAATCAATTTCCAAGTTGAAGCCTTTGAGGATTAACTTATGGTTCTGCTTGTCCACAACGTACCTGTCTTGTCTTATCACGAGCGTTAGCTTCCTCTTCTTAGTTTCTTTGTCTTTCCAATATGAAGGTGGGCTAACACATTTCATGAATGATGGCAATTTTCCTTCTTTCTTCAGCTTTAGCAAGGAGAAAAAGGAAGACCAGGCTTCGTTGTTCTTTTTCATGACTGCTTGAGCATTAACTCCTAGTTCTTCTTTGTACTTTTCATAGTATTTGTCCCACGTTGTATCTAAGTCGACATGATGTTGCGGAAAGAACTGTTGCCTCCTTTCGTAGTTAATTTTGTTGAAAAGTTTCGCTGATACGTTCGCTAACCTTTTTAGTTTCCTTTCTTGAAAACCGTTCGGAAAAAGATGCACGACGTTTGTCCTCTTATTTGAATACGTAACTTCGTAGATGCCTCCTCTGGCATTGCGGGAGAATTCGGCTCCCGCTCCTCATGTCTTAAGAGTTGACCAGAGGAGAGCATTTCAAAACAAAAATAGCAGTTTTAATTTAAAAGCTTTTGCCCCGCCATAAATGACGAGGTTTGTCATTCACTTTATCACGTTGGATGCGTTATGTTCATAAGTTAGTGTCATGAAGATATCTTAGGTGAAAAACGCAAAAGCCGTTCTCTATGGGTATTCTACAGAAGGTATAACCTTAGTTAACACTATGTTTAAAAATGAACCGTTTATGATAATTGATGAAAATACAAGGCTTGCAAATTCTTATGATAAAAAAGTAACTAATGCAACGTTTAACAGTGATATCACAGATCTTGTTCCTGCAGACATAACTATAAACGGCGCAAGCTTTATTTTTTTTGGTCCAAAATTAAAAGTTGTATTCGATTGGCCTTTTATAACGTTTCATTTAAAATATGTGGCAGGAAACATAAATAAAGGTCAGCACTTTATAAATCTCCTACCTGTTGAAATTGGTAAAAATGAACAAATGATAGAAATAATTGAAGCAGTAAGCGGTCTAAAAGCAGGAAAGGATTTTGGATTTCATTATTTTCCTGTTGGGAGCCCATCAGTTTTAGCTAGTTCTTTTGAAGGTAAAAAAGAATCATGGATGGGTCAAACCTCTGATCTTAACAGGGCAGAAGAAAGGTTTCTTCTTGATGCTTTAGATACATTTACAGAAAAGTTCAGGAAAGTTTGGCTTAAGGGAAAAAATCATATATTTTACTCATATTATGTTAAAGGCTATTATACACTCTCTTTAATCCCTAACAGTTTTGGAAAAAATTCACCTTTAAGCGGCCTTTCAAAAATTTACATGAAGTCAGCTGAAGATTTTGCGTTAGTTATCCTAGATAAGATCAAAGAAAGGGTTAAGGCTTTATCTATAAAACCTACAAAGGCATCAATATATGTTGTCTGGGACATTGATACCTATGAAATGTTAGGTGAATCAGAATATTTTAGAGCAAAGCTTGTTGAAAAGCTTAACGAATTCTTTTCGCAGACAAAAATTTTAAGCTTAGAGAGGCTCGAGAGCTATATACTTAACTATCAGTTATCGAAAGAAGAACTTTTGCTAATATGTGACGAAATTTTTGAAAACAGAATAAAAGATAAAGTTGATGCACAGAAAATAATAAGGGCAACAGTTTAGTCAGTAATTAAGCAAATAATGTTGCACGACGAACTCATTCTTATATATATATAAAAGATATTGATTATTGCGGATTTTTAGTAGTAGCGCTTTTGTTAAAAACGTTCAATTTGTGTGCTTTAATCAAAACCTTTATTATGCCAAATATTTTATATTTGTATACTTTGTAGGTTTGCCGCTATTTGTAAATCTCTATCAGCAAGCATGCAACTTATCCTTAACTTTCGGCAAGTTAAAAAACTTTTAAACTAGCAATTTCTTTAATAACCTTATAACTTGAAATTCAATATTTTTGGCAAAAAAGAAAGGGTAGAAATGACAAAAGATGAAGCAAAAAGAAAGTTAAGCATGCTGAGGTTTCAAAAAGAAATAGTATCAGATGCACTTTTGAGGGTTTACAGCATGCAGGATTTGGATCCTGATGTAAAAAACAAACTTATTGAAAAATATAAAGAAGAATTAAAGTCGGTAAACAAAGAGATCTACAGGATTTCTACTTTAATAGAGGTTATGGAGCTTCAACTATTAAGAGATCAACTGTTAAACATAATAAATGAAAAAATTTCTGAAATCGACAGGAGACTTAACGAGCTCAAAAAAGAAATGGAAAAAAACCAAGTGGAAATTAAAGAAAGCAAGGAGGAAGAAAAAAATGAGGAAAAGGATGAATTGGACGTGCTTTATGAACAGGTCAATTCTATACTGGAAAAGCTGGAAAAGATAGACGCTTAAAAATTTTTATACCGTAAGAACATATAGATGCTCGTGAGTGTTAAAGCTGCAATTTTATGCGGAGGTACAGGTTCCCGGTTAAGGCCATTGACCTACTATTTCCAGAAGACGATGTTGCCTATAGGCATATCTCAAAAACCTATACTCGAATTTATAATTCATTATCTAAAATATTATAAAATAAAAGAAATGACGATGCTAGTAGGATATAAAGCAGAACAAATAGTGAACTATTTTCGCGATGGCTCAAATTTTGGAATAAAAGTAGATTATTCGTATGACAACGAAGAATTGAAAGGTAACGGAGGGGCGCTTATAAACGCTTACAGAGCTGGAAAATTTGATGGTTATGAAGATGTGCTCATCTATTACTCAGACATACTAACAGAAATGAATCTGGCTGAACTTCTTAAATTTCACAAGGATAAAAATTTCTCTGCAACTATAGCCGTTTCTGATCATTATAAACTTCCCGTTGGGGTGGCTGAAATAAAAGGAGAAAAAGTCGTTTCGTTTAAAGAAAAGCCATCCATAAACATAAATCCGACAATAGGAATCCTTGCAATGAAGATAGATGCAATAAAGAAATTTTCAAATTATAAAGGTGAAGTAGACATTATGGGTGACATGATATCATCACTTGTAAAAGATGGGAACGTTGGAGGTTACATAACTAACTCTTTCTGGATTGACGTAGGTACTACAGAAACGTATGAAAAGCTGGATCATGAACTGATAGAAAAAATGTTCAGCAAATATATGCATTAATTTAGCAATGTTTATTTAATTCTTATACAGCCTCTTTTTAGAGCATGTCAAACGCATTTATGAACGATATCGTCTATATCTCAAACATAATTTGGATAATGCTTATCGTAATTTTTATAGCCTATGGTCAGAGGATTCAGCTTGAACTAAGCATGAGGTCCGTATCAAAGCATCTTAATGTTCTTGAGAACATGGCCAAAGGTTCTCTTGACAGGTTTATAAACGAATTAAAAAAAAGGGGCGTCAAAGAAGAAGATGCAAAAAACGAAGCTAACATAATAGTTAATTCTTTTATGATATCTCCAACAGATCTCGATCCTCATGGGATAATAGAAAAGCTTGACCAGTTAGTAAAAACGTACGAAAAATTTTTCATAACAAGGCTAAAATCACTGGTACAGGCTGATGACGTTCAGATCAAGAACCTGAGCGGTTTGGCTGAAAGCGCTCTGGCTTTGAACGAGATTTACAAGTATGCCAGGCACCAGTACCTTTCTGCGAAAAACTACCACGATTATTATTCGCTTATAATGCTGCAGGTAATGCTTCCTTTTATAATGGAAGAAGCAGAAGCATACTATGCTAGCCTTGATCCTATAATAAACGGGAAAAGTATAGGAGATGCTCTAGGACCTCTGGTTGCTGTGCAGCTCGCAAACGGTGCGCAGTTTAAAGAAATTGAAGAAGATACAGAAATAGCAGAAACAGACTATAAAGGAAGAAAGGTGCTGATTTTAAAGGCAAAAGGTCCTGGCTCTACTGTCGGAAGACCTGGGGATGCGGTAAAAAAAGTAATTGAAAACTTTAAGCCAAAAATCATAATAACTGTAGATGCAGGACTAAAGCTAGAAGGGGAAGAAACAGGTGAGACGGTTGAAGGATTTGGCGTAGCCATGGGAGGACCTGGAAACGACAGGTTCAAGATAGAGGAAAGCGCCACACAGTACAATATTCCAATTCATGCCTTTATAGTTAAGATGTCCTTAAAAGAAGCTATAAGTGAAATGAACGATAATGTAAGAAGGGCTGCGCTTCAAGTTGTTGAGAAAGTAAAATCCCTTATAGAAGAAAAAACCTCAGAAGGGGATAGCGTTCTAGTTGTTGGGGTAGGAAACACCATAGGAATTCCATAAAAGTTTTAAAAACAAAATATTTTAAACCTCTTTAAAGTTTTATTTGACTATGAGCTCAGCTGAAGATATGCTAGAAATTTATGAAAGATGGCATTCAATGTTTTTGCCAATCGACATAAAATTTGACGTTAATATCTCTAATAAAGTTTTTGGGTGTGGTTACGGTGCATCGCTAATACCTCTGCTTATTTCAAGACTTTTTTATGGGGAGGATAAGATTTTGTGTTTAAAACCGGGCGAAATGCCAAGCGAAAAGCATAGGGGTGAAACACTAGTGGTTGTAAGCCATTCTGGAGAAACGGTTGAAACTTTAGAATGCGCTAAGAAAGCGCTACAGTCAGGCATGAACGTATACATAGTTACTGGTGGTGGTAAGCTAGAAGAATTTGCTATCAAAGAAAAAATTAATTATGTAAAGATAAACAAAGAAAAAAGCTCAAGGTTAGGGTTTCCTTACATAATGTCAGGGCTCATTCCATTGTTAGATAAAATTTTAAACCAAAAAATGACAGAAAACATGGGATTATACTTTAAGAAGCTTTCGGAAAAAGAAGAAGTTCTTGCAGAACAGGCCAGAAAAATGGCAGATTTTTTGAAAAACGCATTCTTGGCCGGCGTTTATTACTCAAACAACGCTGAGCCACACGCTTTAAGGTTCAGGTATCTTTTGAGTGAAAACGCAAAGTTGCATGTTGTTTATGAGAACATAATGGAGGTTGCGCATAACGGTATAACGGCATGGGAAATGTATTATAACATGCCAATCATGATGATCGGTTCAACAGAAGATAACAATCTAGTTTCGGAAAGGTTTAAAGTTATTTCAGAAGCTCTACAAGCGTTAGGACATAGGGTTTATCAAATGAATATAGGCAAAAACGATGATATTATAGACAAGCTGTTCGTTATCGATGTTTCAACTATTTTTCTTTCAATACACAGAAACGTAAATCCTTTTATTACAAGAACTCAGGATGCGGTCAGGAGAAAGGTTGGTCTAAATTATGAGTAACAAGAAAAGAGGCTATGACTGGGAAGACAAAGTTGTTAAAATTTTTATAAAGAAAGGCTGGAAAGCTGTTAGGCTAGGAAGCCCATCAGTTAACCTTCCAGACGTTTTAGCAATAAACGATCAAAAAAACATGATTATAGCTATAGAGGCAAAAGCTTCCAAAGGAGATAAAATATATGTTCCATTAGCCGAAATAAACAGGCTTTTTAATTTTCTTGAAATGTTTGGCGCTTATAAAAGAAAAGAAGCTGTACTTGCTATTAAGTTCTTAAAGGTTAAAGGGAAAAAGATGCGCGAAGAGTTTTATAGGGTAGACTGCATGCCAGAAAAAAGCCTTTATTTCAAAAGGAACTCTGAAGTTAACATAAAATGTCTTTCAAGGTTGTGGAAAGCTTAACTTAAAAAAGTTTTTATTAACTTGGTTGTTTTGTTTAAAATATGAGAGCTTACATACTTGCTGGAGGGCTCGGCACAAGGTTGTATCCTTACAGCCTTATTCTTCCCAAACCACTCCTTACGCTTGGTTCAAAAACTATAATTGAGCATATTCTTGATTGGTTAACAAGCTATAATTTTGAAGAAATAATAATTGCTATAAGCGGAAGAAAGTGGGCGTATGACCTTGTGCTTAAAGATAGCTATAAAGGAACAAAGTTAAAGATAAATTGTTCAGAAAAACCTCTGGGAACAGCGGGACAGCTTAAGTGGGTCGCTAAGGATGAGCATGATACATTTTTTGTAAGCTATTCCGATTCGCTTATAGAAGCGAACATTGACGAAGTTATAAAAACTCACAAAAAAAACTCAGCGATGGCTACTGTTCTTACTGCTAAAATAAAAGAAAAACTAAGATATGGGGTTATAGAAGAAGAGAAAGGGTTGATAAAAGAATGGAAAGAAAAGCCAGAACTCCACTACAGGGTTGCTGCTGGAGCTTTTGTGTTTGAACCTGAATTTTTAAAATATATACCTGACCAAAAATATGGAATGAATAACGCAGTTATGAACGCAATAAAGGCCAAGGAAAAGGTTTTGATTTACGATGTTAAATCTTTTGTTGACGTGGGAAACTTGAGTTATTATAGAAAAGCAGCTTTTGAATTTGCTGAAAAATTTGGGGGGATTCCTTGAAGTTAAAATACGCAGTTTACGAAGAGGTTTATCCAGATGGTTTTTATCCATTTTCACTCGTAAAACCTTCGTCTTTTATCATATACAGATACAAAAGATTAATAGAATGGATAAAAGAAGAGGTTGGAGAAATTGAAGGGTTTATAGCTCCTGAATACATAATAAACGCTTATGAACTTAAAAAGGCAAATAACTTTGATGTTATAATAAACTCAAGAATTAAGCCGGAACTTATCCGAGAAGCACTTGATCAGCTAAAAGATGGGGAATCTTTGTGGGAAAACAATACGCTTGTAGCTTCAAAAGGATCCCTAAAAAATTCAGTAAAAAAGAAAGTGAACGGTTTTCTTTTTAAAGGCTTATGGGAAATTACAGGTTCTCTTTACAATCCGCCTTTTGAAAAAAGTTCGATAGAAGGTGAAGTAAACAAATTTTCTGTAATAGATGATTCGAAAGGCCCAGTTATTATTGAAAAAGGGGCTAGGATCGAAGCTATGAGCGTGATCTATGGTCCAGCATATATTTCAGCAGGTTCTGTGATTTCTTTTGCAAAGGTCGCTATGTCTTATGTAGGAAAATATTGCAGAATAGGCGGTGAGCTGGAAAGATCAATAATAGAAGATTTTGCAAACAAAGCCCATTTTGGATTTGTAGGTGATAGCTATATAGGTAGTTATTCAAATTTGGGAGCAGGAACCACTACCAGCAATTTAAAAAATACTTATGGTACTATCAAAGTTTTTAACGGCAGAGAAAAAGTTGATACAGGCAAAATGAAGGTAGGAGCGTTTATCGGTGATTTTGTAAGATCTTCGATAAACACTTCGATAATGAGCGGTAAGACTATAGGGCCGTTTTCTCATGTAACGGGAACTGTTAAGAGCGATATAAAGCCCTTTTTGTTTTATGACATGCCAATGGATCTAACAAAGCTCATTGAGCAAACAAAAAGATATATTGCAAGTAAAAACACTAGACTTAAAGCTCACATTGAAGAGTTAATAAATGGAGCGTACAAGACCTTTTCTGACAACAAAGCTTAAGGCTGTAAATGAGCAGTGCTCCCGCAAGTTAAGCATTTCAATTACAATTAACAATGTGATTTATGATTTTGTGTTTTTAATTATCTTTTTTAATATTATGTTGGTTTTTCAGACCAGATTTTGACCCTTAGTTTACAGTTCAAACTTAGATCTCTCTATAAGCCTGTTTATATTTTATGCTTTTGTATCACATGTTACAAGATAGCACGAACAGACTTTTATAGATTGACGCAAGCTTCGTCTATTTTTTTCTTAAATTTATCATAAAGTCGGGGATTCCTTAATACTGCGGCTGGATGATAGTTAACTAATACTTTTGCCCCCATAAATTCGTATTCCTTCTCAAAAGCTACGTTGATCTTTTCTTCTCCAGTTAAAAATTTGCTAGCAGTCGAACCTAGAGCTATTATAACTTTTGGCTTTAAGATTTTTATTTCCTCTAAAAGAAATTTAGAGCATGCTTCTATTTCGCCTTTTTTTGGTTTTCTGTTATTAGGTGGCCTGTGCTTTAAAACGTTTGTAATATATACTTTTTTTATTAAATAAGAACCTATTGTATCTCTAAGCAGCTTTCCAGCTCTACCAACAAAAGGCCTTCCTGTTCTGTCTTCTTCTTTTCCTGGGGCTTCACCTACTATCATTATTTTTGCGTCTTGAGGTCCTTCACCTAAAACAGCTTGTGTAGCATACTGCCATAGGTTACAATTTTTACAACTTTTTATTTCTTTATAAATTTCCTCTAATCCAGTCATATTTCCAATTCCAAAAGATCTTTTGCTACTACAGTTTCTTTAAATATTTTTGTAGCTTCCGATTTCATTTTTGCTGTATGATTTGATACTAAAGGAGGTATATGCGTAAGCAACAACTTTCTAGCGTTTGCCTGTAAAGCTTCTGTCGCAGCCTGTCTTGCTGAACTGTGTCCTACACTGTTAAGATATTCTTCGTTTTCTGCAATACCGGAAGATTCATGAATTAATAATGAAGCTTTTTTACACAGCTCGACAATGTTTTCGTTTGGCGATGTGTCGCCTGTATAGCACAAGGAGTCTACTCTATAAGCAATGTCCTGAACAGTATGTTTTCCGTTTTCAGTACTCAATTTTAAACTTTCAAGCTTAAGGTTTTCCCCTGGCTCAATTTCTATATATTGAACATCAAATCGCATAAAAGTTTTCGGAGTGTTAGCAAACTTTATTAAAGAGTCAAAAGCTTGTTTGATGCCTTTTGGTCCTATTATAGTAATAGGTTCAGTCCTACCATAGTAAGACATGCCCCACAAAAAGGCACCAATATCAAAAAAATGGTCCCCATGCAGGTGTGATATTAAAAAATACTTTATTTTGAGAGGATTTCCGCCGTACTTTAAAAAATTTTTATAAGAACCAGGCCCTGCATCAATTACAATTTCGGAATTAACAAGGTATGAAGAACATGCCCTGTTAGCGCTCTCAGCAGAACCGCCGCTTCCTAAAACTACTACCATCATCAACATTTTCTAAAATCATTAGAAATAAAAGCATACCTTAAGAATAATGTAAGCTTTCCCTCTAAAGTTTGTTGCTAATAAATATTATGTAACCAGAACATTATGAAACCTTAGTTACAGCAAGTAATAGTTACAGTATTTAAAATAAACTAAACAAAACTTAAGCACTTATGAGCAATTTTCAAAAAAATTGGGAAAGCAAAAAAGATGAAAGCATAGGTGATAAAATTAAAACTGCAGTTAAACCGGACGAACCTCTTAAAAGAAAGCTCGAACAGGCTATAAGGCTTATTCAGATCCAGATAGCAAAGCTCGATGGAACGGCATCAAAACTAAAGGAAAAAGATAAGAAATACTTTGAAAAGATTGTATCATATTTACAGAAACACGATAACGAACGGGCAAACATTTATGCAACTGAGCTGGCTGAAATCAGAAAGATGTACAAAATGATTACTCAGGCGAAACTTGCGCTAGAACAGATTTCAACAAGGCTCTCTACTGCAACTGAATTAGGAGACGTAGTGGCTGTTCTTGACCCAGCTATGAAAGTGCTGAGCAGCATAAGGAGGGGCGTAAGCAACGTAATGCCAACTGCTGAAGACGAATTAGGAGAGATATCAACGCTGTTAAACAACATAATGGTAGATGCTGGACAGATTTCAAGTTCAGGTATTAGCTTTGAACCGACCAACGATGAAGCCGAAAGCATACTATCACAGGCCTCAGCAATAGCAGAAGCAAGGATGAAACAGACGTTGCCAGATATAAGCAGCTTAGGTCTTGGCGCAGAAGGATCTAAACAGTAAACTTTAAGCAAAAATTTTTAATCCAATCATTTTTTTCTAAATTTATTCTGTTTCTAAAGGAGCATATTTCATCCTTTAGTTCATCTAAATCAAGAAATACATTACATTTCTGCATTTCTTCTGTAAAAGTCTGAACATTTTCTAAAAAGTCTACGTAACTTTTAACCTTTATTATACCTGGCTTAACATGAGGTCCTCCGAGCACCAAAAGGTTTTTTATAAAATTAGGAGCTGAAAGAGTGAAAAGATTAGAAACAGTAATGGGACCCTCCGTTCCAAATAAGTTTTCCATTACATTCATCATTTTACATAGCCTTTCTGATGCTCTTTTATAATCTAAAGTGTTTTGATTGATACTAACAAGCGAAAATCCAAGATCTGTAAGGACTAGTTTATCCATAGCAGAATGCATTTTTGTAATCTGAGGGATCTTTTTTTCGACTATTTTTGTTACGATCTCGGCATTTATATCTTGATTCGGGAGCTTTGCAGTTTCAGCAGCAGCTTCTATTATCCTATCTTCTAGGTAGAGCGGAAGCTTTTCAGGGGCCTTTCTTTCGCTTATTGGTGTTATTTTTGAAGGCATTGGTTTTAGGTTTCTAATCAATCCTTTTGTTTTTTCAATAAATTCACTATTTAATTGTAAAGGATCTAGCATAAAACAGTGATAGCCTAAATATTTGATCGCTCTTTTCTTTAGTTTACCTATCTTATAATTTGTAAAACAAAATGCAGCAGTACCGATTATAATATCAACCTTGATGTTAAAAGAAGTTGTTATCCAGAATGTTTTTCTAACATGAACTTCATAATCTTCTTTTAACCTGTTGATAAACTCTTCAAGAACTTTTGCTTGTTCAACGGTCCAGTTCAATTTAGACAAACCTCTTATATTTTTTACCATTCTGTTTATATTTATTTTTATAAATGTTAAAGCTATAAAGATGTCAAAACAGAAGAATGGTATTTCGTTAAAAATGAAGCTAGAAGCAGCGCTGTTAGCTTCAGGAAGGCCTATCCATATAGAAGAGCTTTCTAATATTTTAAAAGTTAAACCGAAGGAAATAAAAGAAACGTTAGATTCTTTAAAAAATATATACTCAAAAGAGTCTGCTCTTGAGCTCGTTGAATTTAAGGACAGCTATATGTTAAGGATCAGGCCGGAACTCGCTCCTATAGCTAAAAAATTTGGAGAAAAGCCGTTTTTGAGCAGATCTTTAGCTAAAACTCTCTCATTAATAGCTTATTATGGGCCAATAAGCGTTAAAGAATTAAAAGAAAAAAGGGGAAGCATTATTTATTCACATATAAAGACATTGGAAAAGATGAGGTTGATAAAGAAAGAAGAAACAAATGGACAAAAAATGTACTCGGTTACCGATGATTTTTTCAAGCTTTTTAACGTTCCTCAAAACAAAGATGAGCTTAAGAAAACTTTGTTTAACAACCTCCAGCAGTTGGAGGGAAAGCAATAGCTTCCTTAACGTCATAAAGAACCTCAACATCTGGTAGTTTTTTACCGTTTATCATTACGATAATGTCTTGAGCATTAACGTTTAAAATAACTGATAGCTTTTCTTTTAGATCTTTTATGTTTGAGGCTTCTATATCTATGTAATCAGCTTTTGCTATCTCTCTGAATTTCGCAAAAAGTTTAACTCTCACTTTCAATCTTAGCCGCCATTTCTAAAACTTCTAATATTGCCTTGTCGACTTCTTCCTGAAAAGGAGCTTGAGATATACCAATGTACCAATCCATTAATTCTTTTATCGTCATGCCTTTCTTTTTTCCCCAAGCTATCAGGTTTAAAGCCACCTTTTCCGCATAGGTTAAGCTGTTAGTTTCATCTATTTTATTATTTGTAATAAAGTTTTTCATGATATCTGGTGTCAGCACGTTAACCTTTATTTATAGAAGCTAATAAAAGCGTTTTGGAAGTTTATAAAAGCGTTTTTCTTAATTCTAAACCTTTTAGAAATCCTAATAAGCTTTCTATACCTGATGTGTGACCTTTTTTAAATAATTCATAAAGGTATTTTTCGGGAGGTTTATGATCATTACCAGCCTTAATAAGCTCAGCTAAGGTGGCTGAAAACTCTCCTAACGATGCACATCTGAGAAATTCGCCGCTTACCTTATTTGTTCTATATAAATTTTTTACAATAATTTTCCTAAAATAATTAAAATAATGTGAACCTTTTAATGAAGCCATTAGCCCTACCAGGAAGTCATCTCCTGAAGGAGTCATTCCTATGCCGAATCCTATAAGGCTTTTGATTTTTTGAGGGTTTAGCAAATTATTAGCTTCAATTTTTAAAAGGACATCACATACTTTTCTTGAAGAAACAGGATAAAGCTCACAAGAATATTTTTCCTTTATAAATTCTTTTATTTTAAAATAAAAGCTTTCATCAAAATTCTGTAAATACAGATCTGACGTCGAAAAAACTTTGGTTAAAGAAACATCTATTCTGTAACCTTCGATCATCAAAACGTTTTGCTGAAAAATGACGTACTCATGGTTTAGTTCCTTTAATCTTAAGAAATTTTTTATGGTAATGGATGATGGCTCTGGATCTATTTCATCAGATATTAAAAAAAGCGCACCATCATCAGAGATATAATCAAGTACTTCATTGCCTTCATAAATCAATTTTGCTTTTAAAGGTTTTAAACAAGAGGATTTTAAGATCGCCTCAGGCCAATTTTGCAGCCTTTTGTTCATTTTAAAGTTTTTTTATGGCGCTTAAAACTTCCCTAATTTTACTGTCAAAGTTTACAGAAGAAGTTATGTATCCCCCAACTACAAAAATGTTAACTTCGGTTCCTTTAAATACACTAATTCTTTCAGGGTTTAACCCTCCAGCTACAGATATAATGCTGTTACTTTTTTCGAGCTTTCTGAGCTTTTCAAGCATTTTATCTACACCGCTTGATTGCTTTTTTTGTACATCAATAGGTACATGAAAAGAAAAAGCCTTTACTCCGATCCTTTCTAATTCTTTCATTCTTTCTTCTGGATTTTCAAGGTTTATCAAATCAACTTCTAAAAGGACCCCGTGTTTTTCTGATTCTTCTTTAGCGCTCTGAATAGTCTCGTTTGATGCACAGCCAAGAACAGTAACTATGTCAGCCCCTGCTTCTGCTGCCATTTTTACCTCAATATCTCCAACATCTGCTGATTTCATGTCAGCCAATATTAACGCTTCTTTTGTTTCTTTTTTTAATTCTTTTATTATGTCTGTACCGTATCTTTTTATCAGGGGTGTTCCAGCCTCAATAACACTAACATTTAGAGCGTCTGCTGCTCTTGCTATATCAAAAGCAACCTTTTTATCGATAATATCAAGCGCTACCTGTAGATGCTTACCTGAGCTTAGTTTGGAAAAAGCCTTGGCTTCCATGTTAAAAGTATATTTCTAGCTTATAAAAACGTTAATCAGGCATCTGCTAAATACAATTAAAAAATAAAATTCTCTTTAATGTTACATTTTTAAAGTTTAAAATGAAAGAAAGGTAAAAAAATCCTCTAATGCATTACTATAATTAAAAAAAATATAAAATATATTAAAAGGCGTTAAAAAACTACATACAATGGGAAATAAATCTACGCTGGTTTTAAAGAATGAATACAGGGACTCTGTTTTTTTGATGAGAATAAATGAGCTTGTGGAGAAAGCAGAGGGAGTTACAAAAGCTGCTGTAATGATGGGAACAGAAGCAAATAAAGAGCTTATGAAGGAAGCTGGCCTTTATACTGAAGAAGCCAGCAAAGCTGGTCCTAACGATCTTGTTATTGTAATAGAAGGAGAAGATGAAAGTTTAGTAAATAAAGCCCTTGAATATGCCAAAAAACTAGTATATAAAACCGAAAAAGAAGAAAAAGAAACGTCTCAAGGTTATTTAAGCATTCGTAGCGCAGTCTCTTTTGAACCTGATATAGATCTTGTTTTAATTTCCACACCAGGCGAATATGCGTACAGAGAAGCAATGAGGGCTCTTTTACTTAACAAGCATGTCATGATTTTCAGCAGCAATGTGCCTTTAGAAAAAGAAAAAGTTTTAAAAAATTATGCAAAGGCAAAAAACCTTCTGGTCATGGGACCTGATGCAGGTACAGCAATTATAGGTTCTGTTGGTCTTGGGTTTTTTAATGTAGTTAAAGAAGGTCCTGTAGGCGTTGTTGGCGCTGCGGGTACTGGTATTCAGGTGGTTACTTCATTGTTAGATCTTGCAGGTAGTGGTATAACCGCCGCTATAGGTACCGGTTCAAACGATGTAAAAGAAGATATAGGGGGCATAACTCTGAAAACCGGAATAAACATGCTCTCTTCACATCCAAAAACCAAAGTGATAACCATAATTTCCAAACCTCCTTCTGAAAAGATAGTAAACGAAACGGTTGACATTTTATTAAAAGTAAACAAGCCAGCCGTTATGAATTTTATAGGGTTTAAAGGCAAAGACATAAGCAATTCTATTAAATTCGCAGATACTTTAGAGGATGCAGCTCGTGTATCTTTTAACTTTGTTAACAGAAGAGAGTTTAAACTCCCTGAATGGACATCAGAAACGGAGGTTAAAGAAGCAAAAGACAATTTAACCAGTAAACAGTATTACATAAGAGGTCTATTTTCTGGAGGAACAATTTGCTATGAAACACAGTACATAATGAGTAAAAAAGGAATAAAAGCGTATTCAAATTCTCCCCTCGATAATAATTATAAAATTGGTGGCTTCGATAGTTCAAAAGAAGATACGGTTATAGATATGGGCGCTGAGGAGTTCGTAAGAGGAATACCTCATCCGATGATAGATTTCAGGTTCAGAAAAGAAAGACTTTTAAAAGAAGTTAAAGATAAAGAAGTTGCTGTGATACTTTTTGATATTGTCTTAGGTTATGGAGCAAACATGAACCCTGCGTCAGAAATGGTTGAAGTCATAAAAAAGGCTAGATCTATAAACGACAAAGTTTCTTTTGTTGCTTCTGTGATAGGCACTGAAAACGATCCGCAAGGGTTAAAAACTCAGGTAGAACAGTTAAAAGACGCAGGAGTGTTAGTTTATCCTTCGAGCACTAAAGCTGCTCAAGTAGCTTTAGAAATAGCTAAAAGGTGATTTAAATGAGCAGCATACTTGAAAAAAAGGTAAAAGTTCTGAACGTGGGCCTTGACAGCTTTTATCAGGACCTGATTAAAGAAGGTGCAGAAGCAGTTAAGGTAGAATGGAAACCTCCAGGCGGAGGCGTCCCAAGGCTTCTAAAAGTATTGGAAGCTTTGGAAACAGAAGAAACTGAAGAAGCAAACAAAAAAGCAATAGAAGCTTTTATGTCTGCAGATCCGGTTCTTGTAGATATAAAGCTTGCAAAAGAGGCAATACCAGAAATTAGCAAAGGAATTTTTAGCCACGCAGGTCCTCCAATATCTTGGGAAAGGATGTCTGGACCTTTAAGAGGCGCTGTTATAGGCGCCGCAATTTATGAAGGTCTTGCAAAGGATGAAAAAGAGGTAGAAGAGCTTATCAGGTCTGAAAAATTAAAGTTTATTCCAAACCACGATGTGAACGCTGTAGGGCCCATGGCAGGAGTTATTTCTGAGAACATGCCATTATTCGTAGTTAAAAACTCTAAAGGAACAAACGTTGCTTATACAAACTTTAACGAAGGTGTTGGGAAGGTCTTAAGATATGGCGCTTATTCTAAAGAAGTCATAGAGAGGTTAAAGTGGATGAAAGAGGTCCTATTTCCAATACTTAAAGAAGCTCTTAAATCTCATGGTCCTCTACCGCTAAGGCCTATAATGTCCCAGGCTCTTCAGATGGGCGATGAGCTTCACACAAGAAATAACGCAAGCACTCTTCTCTTTCTAGGTGAAATTGGCCCTTACATTGAGGGAAAGGGGTTCGCCAGAAGCGAAGTATCAAAAAGTTATGAATTTATAGCCAAGAATCAGCTCTTCTTTTTAAACCTTGCTATGGCTGCTGGCAAGGTCATGATGGATTCGGCCTCTAACATAAAGAACAGCACTCTTGTAACTGTACTTTCAAGGAACGGTACAGATTTTGGAATAAAGGTTTCTGGGCTTGGAAAAGAATGGTTTGTAGCACCTGCTCCTGTGCCAAAAACGCTTTTCTTCCCAGGTTTCAAAGAAGGTGATGCAAACCCGGATATAGGAGACAGCGCTATAATGGAAACAAACGGATTTGGCGCTTTTGCATCTGCTGCTTCACCGGGAGTAGCTCAAGTTACGGGAGCTTCAGTAAGTGAAGCTTTAAGGATAACAAGGCTTATGTATGAAATAACTATGGTCAAAGATAAAAGCTTTCCAATACCATACATGAATTTTGAAGGCATTCCAAGAGGTATAGACCTCAGACTGGTGTTAGACACAAATATAACTCCTTATATAAATACTGGCGTGGCTCATAAATCAGCTGGAGTGGGAACAGTGGGATTTGGCATTGTTCAGGCTCCTATCCAATGTTTCACAAAGGCTCTTGAAAGGTATGGGAAAATAATTGGAGCGCTATAAAATGTCTTTACTTATAAGGACTGACCTTAAGATGAGCAAGGGCAAGATGGTAGCCCAGGGCGCTCACGCTGCTGTCGCAGCAGCTCTTATTTGTAGGGATATGATGCCAGAAGTTTTTTCAAACTGGTATATACAGGGGGCAGCCAAGATAGTTCTAAAAGTTAATTCTGAATCTGAAATGATAGAATTGGTAAAGAAAGCAGAATCTCTTGGCCTTATAACATATATTGTAGAAGATATGGGTTTAACTGAAGTGCCTCCAGGCACCAAAACTGCTGCAGCTATAGGACCAGGACCTGAAAGCAAAATAGATCAGGTAACTGGAAAGCTAAAGTTATTATGATACCTGGAATAAACGCAGAACCTTTAAACAAAATAAGGATAAAGGGAAAGATAAAGGTCTATCCAGAAGATTTTGTTGTTGCAGAAATTATAAAGAAGGGGTTTTCTTTTAAAGAAGGTAAACACCTTCTTGCGGTTGCAGAAAAAAACAATTTAGATCACGCTGTAGTTAGAAAGATCTTGGGAAACACTGCAAACTATCTCGGTATAAAAGATAAAGAAGCTTTAGCATATTTTTTCATTTCTTTTAAGAGGGTTAAGGTAGTATTAAAAGATGTACAGGGGCTAAAAATAAGAATAGTAGGAAGAACAAAAAGGATGTTAACAAGAAAAGATCTACTAGGAAATGCGTTTAAGATCAAAATAAGGGATTGTGAGTGCAATGAAACGGCATTCCAAAATTGGAAAAAAATAATGGAAACGTGGACAGCTCCAAATTTTTATGGTCCTCAGAGGTTCTCAAACAACAATCATCTTATAGGCGAAGCTTTAGTAAAGAGGGATTTTAAAAGAGCAGACGAACTTGTGAAAAAATCTGGGCACGAAGGTCTTACAGCTGTGCCTCTCTGGTTAAAAAGATTCTACGTACAGGCTTATCAATCGTACCTCTTTAACAGAGAAATTTCTAAAGTTCTGAACGGAGAAGTTAAAGGTCAACCTACAACCATTAATTTTGCTGAAGGTTTTTTTAACGGAAAAGTTGAAATAGCCTACCTTCCGGGTTACGGTTTTAGGGACAAAGGCGATATTTATTCTAAAGCGTTAATAGAAGTTGCAAAAGAGGAAGGAATAAAATTCCGTCACTTTTACATAGACGAACTTAAAGAGATAAGTCAGGAAGGTGGCATCAGACCAGCTAGAATGATTACGCACAGCGTTAACTTCCGTATTGATGAAAATGCAAACGAAGCAACTGTAAATTTTATACTTTATAAAGGAATGTATGCAACAATAGCTTTAAGGGAACTTCTTTTAAACTATTAACGCAAAGGGACTTCCGCACCTTTTTAGTAATTTTTTAAATAACTAAAGGAGATTTCTGTGTATCCAAACGTAGAGAAGAATTTTAAGTGAAGGTAGAAGGAGAGCAAACGCCGCTCAAAAGAGTTATTAAGAAAACCATAAAATTATTAATGGAAGTTAAAATGGACAAGATTTTAGAACTCACCTGAGGACAGGGCAAAGCTGAATATTCAGGAGCGGTCTGAAGAGCTAAGGCTCAAAAAAGATTATTAAAGGAAAGTTTAATCAAAGAATGGCCAATCTGTATAGTACTAAGGTTTTTACAAAACGTACAAAAGCCTCGCCTCTTCTAGAGGCGGGCTAAAATTTAAATACTAAAACGTTGTAAAACGTATTAAACTGCGTCCCGTAAGGGAATGTTACACGAGGGCTCTCCCTATACTGAGTTCTTTGAGGATAGGGGTAAGTGGCTGAAGGAACAGCCTGTGGTCTATCGCTGGACGAACGGAGCGGGTGGGTAATCACTAGCTATGAAGATGAAGACGATAAACCACAAACCTATGATCCGCCTTAAAGGGCTAGTTTTTTCTTTAAGGCGGGGAGGATGTCAGCGCAGGATAGCTATTAAAAAAGCAAACATTAGAACACTTACCAAAATCCAGTCAACAGGCTTCATCTTAAAATCATGAAAGTATGTCCTTTTTTTGTTAGCCCTAAAACCCCTTATCTCTGCAGATAAAGCAATGTTTTGGGAAGACCTCAGAACATCTATTACAAAATCCGCTATTATAATTCCAGTGCTGTAAACATAGATCCATAGCCTTTTTAAAAAAGATCTAAATGGCAAAAAGTTAAGCCCGCCTATAAAACCTCTGCTTCTTAAGACTTCGGTTAAGGATGAAAAAGCATCTAAAACCTTTGGTATTGATACCAGCGCGAGAGTCATGGCAAAAGCAAGCTCATAAGGAATCTTAGATTTAACCATGCTTGTAAGTAAATCAGATGGCGATGACGTAAAAACAAGAATGAAAACTGAGGCCACTTCAAGAGCTGCTGGTACAGATATCATCAATCCAAATAAAAAACCAATTAAAGAAATACCCCTTATGCCCATTGAAGATGGTATTAAAGCGATTAAAAGCTGTCCTTTCAGTCTTCTGAACCCGGAAAACGTTATGCTGTCTACCCAAGCCGAAGGTATTATTATAGATAGCATTAAAAGAATTACAAACCTTAAGTTTTTTGCGGGATTTGTCATAAACAGATAAAGAAACAAGGTAAACGCTAGCAGAATTACCCCTACATAAAATCCAAATGCGCTGGCGAGCGCTGGGATTGCTATAGCATAGAGAAGCTTAACTCGCGGATCCAGCTTGTAAAGGAATGTTCTGCCTTCCGAATAAGCGAATATTGACGCATAGCCTTTAAATCCTATGGCTTTCCATAAAATAACAAAAGCTATAATCGGTCCAATTAAAATTAGAATTATTGCGATCAGTGTTGATAAGATAATTGGTAAATGAATTAATAGCACTTATCTCTCTCCTCTCTTTGCAATTTTTATAATAATAAAAACTTGCTTATAAATAATTCTATGCCCACGATGTTAGCCAAATAAGCTCACCTCCTAAAGTATCATTTTTGTGCCTTTTTGAAACCTGAACAAATTATAAAAAGTTAAGAAGAGATTTGGCATTGAGTTCAAAGCGTGTATGTGTAGCTTTTTAGCGTTAATGTTAAGGTAGCGGAAATCCCTTCCGCAAGATTCAATTAAAACTTTTTTCTGATAAAATGGACGACAAACCTAGCCCTTTACAGTAGATCAAAACTTTTGTTGACTTTTATGATGTTTTTTGCTATCTTATCAGATTTTAAACAAGATTTTAAATGCAATCTTTACCCAAAAACTTTAGGTAAGGCTTAGTAAACCATTAAATTGCGCCGATTAACCTTATTATGTTATAAAAATAACGCTTTAAGCCAAAAATGATGCATGATCTAAGCTAGTGAAGTTATCTAATTGTGATTAAAATAAAAGCTATCTGAATATTTTAACGTATATGTTAGAGATTAAAGCTTCAATCATTAATAAAAACTTAACATACTAAACCGTTACCTTTTCCCTTTTATAATTCATAAAAACCCATATGTTGTATAAAAGGACTGCAAGGTAGAAGTAAAGCTTCCTTAAGCTGTAAAGCTTTGACGTTGTCTTTGGCAAAAACTGGTTTATCATCCTGTATGAAGTCTCTATAGCAAACTTCTTTCTGAACATCCTTCTTATAGCTTTATTTATTCCTTTTGCTTCAAGGTAATTTATTATGTCAACTGTGTAGTATCATGAATCTAAAAGCAAAATTTTAACCTTTATGCCAAGCTCAAACACCTTGGATAAAAGCCTTCTTACATGTTCAACCTTGCTTTCGTTATTTACAGGCGTAACTGCAACTGTTAACTTTTTATCTCCCATAACGGCGGCTGCCGTTGCGAACTGATTATGATTAGTTCCTTTTGCTCCTTCAGCTTTTAGCTATAGAACATTATGTTGTGCCAGTCCATAGCAACGATTACAGGCTTTCTTAATGCTCCAATTTCTTTCATCTTCTTCATTGTACTTTAGAACGCTCTCTGGATCCTGTTGCTTTAGGTTGTTCCTTACAGTCTGTCCGCATACATCAATTGATGAAGCAGTACCCTCAACATAAGAGTTCGTTATTGAAGAAAGAACTATTACTTTCTTTATCGATCCTCTATCTCGAGCCTTTATGTTCATAGCCTTGTCGATAGATTCATAAATGTATAATAAGTACTTGTTACCATTATTAGATCGCAGGATGCTGTTTATGGCTATAACTTTAAACAGCCATCCTGCACTAAAAAAGTTTTGATCTACTGTTTAAGGCGGGGAGGATGTCAGAAATAAAGTTCTTCAAACTTTACATAAGGTCCATCTATAATGTACTTTGCTGACCAGCCATAAGAAGTGGCTCTTCCTTCATTTTCTTTTAAGATTTCAGCTTTTATTCTCATGTGTACATATGGGTCTGTATACAAGTAACCAAGGGGTTTTCCTTTTATTGATATTATTGGATTTGTTACAACAACCATATTGCCTCTTATAGTGTAAAGAGAAAACAATCTTGATAAAAACGAAAGCTCGTGAGATATTTGTAATTCATAAAAAGGCAATGACATACCATCCCAAAGAATTGTTTTGTATCTTTTGTTAGCTATTAATCTTGAAATTTTTTCAAAAAGGAATCCTGGCTCTGTAGCTTTTAGCACATCGATTCTACCCATGATTTCGATTTTTATCATGTTATCTTCTACAATTTTTTCTGGCCTGAAAGAGCCCCTGCTATCTATAAATAAAACTATTTCGCCTTCTGATGCTTTTTCAAGCGCAATTGAAACTAGTATCATTTCTTTTTTTGACTTTAAGTCGCCGAAAATTTCTACATAACAATTTTCACACTTTTTACGCAGAAATTGGCTGGAATACATCATTTTAGATTATGTTTTAGCGTTCCGCTGTAGATCTTTTAAAAACAATGCTGCCTTTTTCAAACGTTACCTCATATATATCATTAACTTCAAACTGTATTCCCAATTGCAGGTATTCGTTTTCTTTTAAAAATAGAACTAACTTTGGGGTCCACAACTCTTTTATTGATTGTATCGGAAATATAGCCTGCAGCTGGGATAGAAAACTCCTTGTCATTTCATCTCCTGGAAAAGGAATGGTTGAATATTCTGTAAACTCAATAAGCCTTCCAGGTGTTCCTGTTACTGGGTCGTTCATGCCAGTTATTCTACTGACTTTTACAAGTACCATGTTAGTACATTATAAAAACCGGTATAAAAAAGCATTCTTTTACATAAATTTTTTTAACGAAACATTTTTTAAGATAGTTTTAATAAAATCAGTTCAAAACAAACTAAATGTGCTAAAATTCTGTAACTTTAGCTGGTTTCACGAATCGTCTCTAGTAAAGACATCATGTTCCAGATCAAAACCCTGATATGCGAAGGTATGTTAGGATCTTGTGATACTTCCTCCAGAACGCTTACTGTGTTAGCTGCTCTTATTGCGGGACTTACGCTGTTGTCCTGTAATTGATCTAGAGTCTCTTTTAACATATTCCTTAAACTTCGTGGAATTCCCTTATTAGTTAACAAAGGCGTAAGCTGTTGGACAACCTGTTCGATCTTTTTTTCGTTTTCTAATTTGTTTGATGGAGACATATTTCCAAATTTTTAGATTTAATATATTAGCATTATGTTAATACTTCTCAATAATATAAATTTAGCAAGATGTCGAAAATATCTCTCTTAGTTAAACTAATGCATTTTTAAGAAAATTTTTAAAGAGGACTTTGATATATCTAGGTTATGAAGATCATAAACGGGCTTCTTTTGATCGCGATGGTAAGCTTTTTCGGAACTGCAAACATAGGAGCAGCATATTCTCAAAGTTCTCCGGTTTTTGTAGTTTATTCGTTCTGGGGTACAAGGCAATCTCCAATATTAGCGTATCCAGGAGCTTCAGACCTACCATTGACTTTACAGATAACATATCTAGGACCTTTAACGCTCTATGATGTTAACATTACTTATTCGCCTACATTTCCGTTAAGCTCGATCCCAGGTCAGGGGAACATAACAGTTTTTATTCCTCAGTTAAACCCAGGACAGGAGCTGAATATTGCAGGATTTTTTAACGTAAGCGAACAGGCAAAGAACATGGATTACTATCAAACTATCACAATAAGTTATAAAATTTTGGTTCAGGTTCCGCAACTTGGAGAAGAATTTTTATCAGGTAGTGAGAACGTTTCGTTTAAGGTACCTATAATCGGCAGTTATGAAATAAAGCTCGTTGGATTTAAAACAATACCAACAGCGATTTACGCTGGCATGTATGCGGGTGGAATAACTGTATACCTTACAAATAACGGAAACATCATAGCAAAAGACATCAACGTTACAGCAATATTTGAGAAACCCCTTGAGCCCCTTAATCCATCTTCAAACAGCGTGTTCCTATCTTATTTACCCCCTGGAAACATTGTAAACTTTACTTTTCCTTTTGTCATAAATTATCAAAACCAAACCCCAACCGCAATGAATGCTTCAGTCGTGCTGAATATAAAGACTCCATTAAACAATTTTAACATTACCCTGCCTGTTCAGGTAAAGCCATCGGCATACTTTCAGTTAAGCGGGAGTTCCTACAGCAAAATGACCCCTGGGGGTAGCGATGAATACGTTAACATTAACATAACGAACATAGGCGACTATAACGCAAAATTTGTTACTGTAACTCTACTTTACAACCCAATATTCAGTCCTTACTCTCCATCAAGCGAAAATCCAATTATAGGTGCGTCATCGATAAATGAAACCTTCTACAATATAGCAAAAGGCCAGACGTTTACGGTAAGTTACGTTGTAAACGTGGCTTCAGGCATAAAACCATCGACTTACTATCTTCCGTTGCTAATAAGCTGGAGACAGCCTCCTACAATGCAAAGCATGTACCAGATAATAGACGTTCCTATCAACGTTACCTCTTACACTCTTTTTGATGGCCTTCAAGGCGATATACTTTATATAACTGCAGGAATAGTGCTGCTTATACTCATCATAATGGCTGTATATGGAATAAGGAGGAAGTAATATGAGTTCAGGAAGGGGAGGGCCTTATGCTACTCTAACTGTATTAACTCTCGTTTCGCTTTTAACTATGTATGTGGAAGCCATGGTTATACCTTCCCTTCCAAAAATTGAGAGCATCTTATCAGCATCAAGCGAACAGGCAGCATGGATTGTATCATCTTACCTTGTAGTTGGCGCAGCTGTAGCTCCTCTTTTCGGAAAACTTGGAGATGTTTATGGGAAGAAGAAGCTTTATCTTATATCTCTCTCAGTTTATACTTTAGCTGTCCTGCTGGCTGGTTTTTCTCCAAATGTGTACTTTCTCATAGCTATAAGGGCTATACAGGGGTTTGGCTTTTCTCTTTTTCCTTTAAGCTTAGCTATAGTTACTGACATATTTCCAAAAGAAAAGGTGGCTTTGGCACAAGGAATCATAAGCGCTATGGTTGCAATAGGAATGACCGTAGGCATGATAGCAGGAGCCTACATAGAAGAATATTTTGGCTGGAGAATGATGTTTCATATTGGGTTTGTGTTTGCAGCGTTAATGCTCTTTTTTGCATACATTGTAATAAGAGGTGGAGCGCCACAGCATAAAGAAAAAGTGGATTACTTGAGTACTATAATTTTATCTTCAGGTACAGCTCTAATTTTAATTTATCTAACGGAAACGCCCTACAAAGGCTGGTTAAGTTTTGAACAGCTAATGTTGCTCTTTTTTGGGGTGTTACTTTTTTCTGGTTACCTGTTTTATGCATCAAAAGCATCAAACCCCCTTATTTCTTTAAACCTGCTAAAAAAGAGGAACGTGCTTGTTGCTAACCTCTCAGGGTTTCTTTCAGGCGTAGCTATGTTCACCCTTTTTCTTGGAGTAATATATTATTCAGAAGAACTACCTCCTTATGGTTTGGGTCTTACGGTTTTAAACGCCGCTCTTACGCTTTTTCCCGCAACGCTGGCCATGATTTTTATAGCACCCCTTGCAGGCTCTGCAACGTCAACCATTGGGCCTAAATATGTTCTGATTTACGGAAGTTTAGTTTCCATGATAGGATTTTGGCTAATGATTAATTATAGGGCAACACCTCTGCAACTAGTAATAGATTCGTTTATTACTGGCGTTGGCGTTGTGTCGATAATGATACCAATGGTTAACATGATTGCCGTTTCTATGCCTCCAGAAAATGTAGCTGTTGGACTTGGTTTCAATACAATGGTAAGATTTTTGGGATCTTCCGTAGGTCCAGTGCTTGCTGCAACCTTTATGACTGACTATAAGTCCTATGTGGTTTATGGGACAACAGCTTCTTTTTTTAAAGAAATGTTCAGCGAAGCAGGGACTTTGGCTTTTAATTACATATTCCTAACTGGAATGATCTTTAGCTTCTTGACTTTGATCGTTTCTTTCTTTGCTAATAACTATATAAGTAAAAACCTTTCTGTTACAAAATGAACGAAAGCCTCGCCTCTTCTAGAGGCGGGGATGCTGAAATACTTTTTCTTTGCTAACGTGTTTTTTCTGAAAAGGCTAAAGTATTTATATACTTTAATTAGCATAAAATAACAAAAGCATGCGCCGATCAATCACAGTACGCCTCATTGCAGGAAAAGAAACAAAAGCTAAACTAACGGCTCTCGGAAAGTCATTCGTTGATTGCTGGAACGAAGTTAATAAGTTAAGACTTGAACAATATAAAAAGCACGAGCCTGTAGATTTTAATAAAACAGAAAAAATCGTTTATGAAAAATTCAAAGCTGTATTGCACGGGGCAAACGTTCAGCAAGTAACGCGAAAGAACGCTTCTGCGTGGAAATCTTTCTTCGAGCTAAGCAAAAAGAAGAAAGAAGGTGAATTGCCTAAGTGGATGAAACCAAAGCCTCCACATAAAAAGAAAGATGATTTATTTTTGCTGATAAGAAACGACAGGTACAGGATTGAAGATAACGAAATATTCCTCATGGATTTCAACCTGAGGCTCAAGTTCATTGGCAAGCTCAAGTGGGTAGGTAAACAGGGAACCCTTGAAATATTCTTCGATAATGCAAGGAAGAAGTGGTACGCAAGGATTCCTATGATTGTAAAAGTAAATAATAAACCAAAAGGCAAAATGAAAGCGGGCATAGATCTAGGGATTGCAAACCTTGCAACTGTTGCTGTGCAAGACGGCTCATGGACGCTCTTCAAAGGAGGTTCAGTGCTTTCAGAATTCAAGAAGATAACAAAGCGCATTTCAATAGAAGAAAAGAGGCTTTCAAGACACGGCTTAAAAACTAGCAGGAAGCTTGAAATGCTGTACAAAAGGCGCGCTGTTCTGCTCAAGAATGCTAGAGAAGGACTAGCAAGGGAAATCGTAGAGTCCTTATATGACAAAAGCGTAGGAGAAATCTTCATCGGCTACCCAAAGGGCATAGCTCGTGATAAAGGAAACGAAAGAAATACAAACTTCTGGAGCTATTCAGCAATAATAAAGCGAATCAAAAATGTTGCACAAGAATACAAAATAAAGGTTAAGCTTGTGGATGAAGAAAATACATCTAAGAAGTGTTCCCTGTGTGGGGAAATTCACGAAAACGGGAGGATTAAAAGAGGCTTGTTTAAGTGTCCTCACACAGGGAAGGTAATAAACGCTGATCTGAATGGGGCAATAAACATTCTACATATCCCTGAGTCCGTTGAGGATAGGGGTAAATGGCTGAAGGCACAGCCCGTGGTCTACCGATGGACGAACGGAGCGGGGTGGGTAACCACTAGCTATGAAGTCATGAAGATGAAGGCGGTAAACCACGAACCCATGATCCGCTTAAACTAGCCTTTTAAGGCGGGGAGGATGTCAGAAATCTGCTTCAGGTTCTGATGTTTTAGAAGTTTTTAAAACAAGCGACGCGCAGGTAGTTGCTGTAGTAAATGAACACGGGGAGCTTGTAGGAACAATGCTTGAAAAAGAAGTTCTTAGATACATACTGAAAGGAGAAAAAAGAGGCGAGCTACCCTAACCTTATTGATATTGCTTCCTGCTTCGTAAATATGCTTACTCGCAGAACGCTTTCAAATTATTCCGGTGAAATGGCAAAATGATCCCTGTCACTTAGTATACTTATCACAGGGAAAGTCCCTTCTATAATATTATTACAATAGCCAATCTATTTTGAAGTTGCAACAGGGGCACGCAAACTCAGTCAAACTTCTTAAGCCTTCATAAGTTATAGCCTTTCTCCTAAGCGATTTTTGCTTCTCTTTAAGTTTGACATTATGTAATGTTATATTTTTGTTAAGTGAAAACTTTTTCTATAAAAGTTATTCATGAATAACGAGATGGATTTTCATCTTATACGTTAAAAACTGTTTAAAATTGAGTTAAAAAAAGTTAAATTATTCATTTTATTTAGTCTTTACCATGAAGGTTATAGTTGTTGGCGGCGGAGCCGCCGGAATGAGCGCTGCTTCAAGGGTCAGGAAGCTTTTACCGCAATCTGAGGTTAAGGTTTTTGAAGAATCTTCATATGTTTCATATGCCCCCTGTGGTCTCCCATACTTTGTAGAAAACCTAGTTCAAGACATAAACGACCTTGTAACGTATACACCAGAGTTTTTCAGAAAAGAAAGAAAGATTGATGTGAGTACAAACACCAAGGTTACTAAAGTTGATTTGAAAGCCAAAGAATTAACACGAATTTCAAATGAGGGCGAAAAAACAGAAAGCTTCGATTACTTAATACTGGCTACTGGAGCAATTCCGTTCGTTCCTGACAAAAAATGGTTAGAGGTAAATCATGTTTACGTTTTGCGTCATCTAGAAGATGGAGAAAAGTTAAGAAAAGATCTGCAAGGCCTTAAGAATGTAGCAGTTATAGGAGGGGGCTATGTAGGTCTTGAAATGGCAGAAGCATTATCAAAAATAAATAAAAACGTAACTGTATTTGAAATGAAGCGTTTAATGCCAAATCTTGATCCCGATTACAGCCAACTTATAAGGCAAGAAATGGAAAAGAAATCTATAAGGGTTGTTGAAGGTTTTACAGTTAGAGCGCTTGAAAACATAGGCGATAAGGTAAGAGTTGTTGGCGACTCTGAGCAGCCGATTTTTGACGCAGCTGTGCTCGGGATAGGTGTAAAACCAAACGTGGAGCTTGCTAGGTCAATGGGTCTAAAGATTGGCGAAACAGGTGCTATATGGGTTGATGAAAATATGCGTACCAGCGATCCGAGCGTTTATGCAGCAGGCGATAATGTGGAGGTAAACGATTTGGTAATAAAAGGAAGAAAAAGGTATGCACCGTTTGCTCCAGAAGCTAACAAAGAGGGTTACGTAGCTGGTTCAAACATAGGCAATCAAAATATAAAGTTTCCAGGAAGCGTAGGGAGCTCTATCACAAAATTTTACGATATTGAAATAGGCGTAGTTGGAATAAGCGAAGAAGAAGCTAAAAAACACGGGATCGATGTCTTCCCTGTTAAGATCAAACACAACGCTAAAGCAAGTTATTATCCACCTCCTGAAGAAGTTTATATGAAAGTAATATTTGATAAAAAAAGAAGAGTACCTATAGGAGCTCAAGTTATAGGAAAAAACGTTTGGGGCCGCTTGGCTTATCTTTCATTGGCTATAGAAAACGAAATAACTGTTGATAAGATGTTCTTTTCAGGCGTTCCATACGCTCCGCCTTTCGCTCCTGTTTGGGATTCTCTGATCATAGCTTCGAGGATATTTTATGAACGCGTATGATGTTGCTGATATAAAGAAGCTTAGAAAAGCTTTGGGGCTCTCGCAGAGAGAACTAGCAAAGCTTTCTGGATTAAGTCAATCCTATATAGCCAAGGTAGAAAAAGGTTACATAGATCCGAGTTACAGTAAAGTAAAAAAAATATTCAAAGCGCTTGAAGAGGTAAGATCTTCAAACGTAAAGGTAGCCGCTGAGATAATGACAAGAGATCTAAAGTATGTAAAACTCGGTTCAAGGGTAATAGATGCTATAAAGATAATGCAAAGCTATTCAATAAGCCAGGTACCAGTTCTTACTGAAGATGGTAAGGTAGTTGGGATGATAAGTGAGTCTAACCTTGTACAGCATATGCTTAAAGGTAAGGATATTAAAAAAATCCAGGAAGGCAAAGTTGAGGAATTTATGGATCCTCCATACCCAATAGTTGATGAATCAACTCCGATAAATTTGATTATGTCTATCTTGACTTTTTATAACGCTGTCCTTGTATCTCATCAGGGAAAAGTGATAGGTATAATAACCCGTTCTGACATACTTAAAGGATAAGATGATTATTAGTGCCAAAAAAATCCCAAAATATGAACCCTCCATGGAATTTGTAGAAAGAAAAGGGAAGGGACACCCAGATACCATATGCGACGGAATAAGCGAAAATCTAAGCGTATCACTGAGCAAATATTATCTTGAAAAAACAGGAAAAATATTACACCATAACGTTGATAAAGCAATTCTAGTAGGCGGTCAGGCAAAAGCCTGGTTTGGCGGAGGAGAAGTTGTAGAACCCATATATCTTATGCTTGTAGGAAGAGCCATCGGAAGGCTTGACAAAGAAGATATAGTTCCGATAGGAAGACTAGCTATAACAGCTGCCAAATCTTACATAAAACAAAACCTTAGGTACCTTGATCCTGAAACTCACGTAATAGTGGATTACAGAATAAAACAGGGAAGCGTTGACCTTATAAAGAACTTTGAAGCAGGTAACGATATTCCTCTTGCGAACGATACAAGCTTCGGCGTTGGATTTTACCCGATGACAGACTCTGAAAGGCTTGTACTCGAAGTAGAAAAATTCATAAACTCAAAAGAAGGTAAAGAACTTTTCCCGCAAGTAGGTGAAGACGTAAAAGTAATGGCGCTAAGGCACGAAAAGGAAATTAAGCTTACGATAGCTGCGGCAATGATATCAAGTCTAATAAAAAGTAAGGAAGAATATTTGGAAGTAAAGCGTCAATTAACTATCAAGCTTCTCGAATTGTCTTCGCAGATAACGAAGATGAAGGTAGACCTTACAATAAACGGCGCTGACAAGCCTGAGAAGGATATATACTATCTGACTGTAACGGGCACGAGTGCAGAAAATGGCGATGATGGGCAAGTTGGAAGAGGTAACAGAGCTAACGGGCTTATAACGCCTTTTAGGCCTATGTCGCTTGAGGCTACAGCAGGAAAAAACCCGATAAGCCATACCGGTAAACTCTATTCTGTGCTAGCAATGGAAATAGCAAAAAAGCTTGTTGAAGAAAACAAACATATATCGAGCGCTAACGTGTATATGCTCAGCCAGATCGGATCTCCAATAACTGAACCGCAATCGGTTTACGTTGAAGCGAGTGCAGACATTTCAGATGAAGCTGTAAGCAGCTACGCTGAAAGCGTTGTAAAAGATAGTCTGCAGGAAGCTCCTAAGCTTTGGTTAAAAATACTGGAAGGAAGCGTTTCACTCTATTAAAATGAAAATATATTTTGAATTACCCGAAATTTATTTATCGAATTTTGAAAGAATAATAAATTATACTCTTACGTTAAAAAGCTTGATAGATGGTATTTTTGTACCAGATCTACCTTTAAATAAACCAACTATAGATGCATGTGCTCTGATAGGCGTTCTGAAAGATAAAATGAGTGAAAAAGAAATAATAGTAACACAGTCTGTGGGCCATAGAAGTCTCACAGCGAACAAGTCTCGTTTGCAGTGTATTAAAAAAATGGGTATAAATAGCGTTCTCTTGGTGCAAGGACCTTATACTTTTACTAAAGTTAAAGATGTTTTAGATTATGCTTCTTCAAAATTCAGAATAGGGGCAGTTTTTAATAAAAAAACATTGGAGTCAAGAATAAAAGGTGGTGTTAAATTTTTTGTTACGCAGTTTTTTCCAGAGGTAAATGATTTAAAAGAAATTAAGAAAATTTCTTATCTTGATTTATTTTTACTCATAGGGATCTCAAATAAAAAAGAGGATTATCTAAAGTTAAAGGAAAAGGGTTTTAATGTACCAGAAGAATTACTAAAGTCTGATGAACCTCTAAAGTCTGTTAAAAACTATTACGCTACAGTATCGGATCATATTGGTAAAAACCCCGACATATACGCTATATCTTTAACAAAAGAGCTCGATTACCAATATATGTACGAATTTATTAAAAACATAAAAAATAAGTAATAAAAAGTAAAAATTTTTATTTAATTGTGTCGATTAACGAAACTATCAATTTTATATAAAAAAGTGCGATATTTTTTGAATAAATATTACGTATTAACCTTCAATTTTTTATATATTTTTTATAATTTTTTTCATTTTATAAAAATATTTTATTATAAAATTAATTTTTAATAATCATTTTATATTATTAAAATTTATAAAACGTAGTTTTAATATGATAGTAATGGCGTCTTATTTAAGTGGAGCTCAAGCTTTAGTAAAAGCGTTAGAAGAGGAAAAAGTAGAGGTAATATTTGGCATACCGGGAGGGGCTACGCTGCCTTTTTATGATGCTTTAAAGGATTCTAACATCAGACACGTTCTGGCGAGGCATGAGCAATCTGCAGCTCATATGGCTGACGGTTACGCAAGGGCGTCTGGCAAGGTGGGAGTTTGTACTGCAACATCAGGACCAGGCGCTACAAACCTGCTTACCGGCATAGCTACAGCTTATCTTGACTCGTCTCCGGTGGTAGCTTTAACGGGTCAGGTCGCAAAAAGCTATATTGGAAAAGATGCGTTTCAAGAAATAGATACAGTAGGTATTTACACCCCTGTTGTAAAATACGCATTTCAGCCCCTTTCAGCTTCTGAAATACCTTTTGATGTAAAAGCTGCTTTCTATATCGCCAGCACGGGAAGGCAGGGACCAGTTCTTATAGACTTACCAAAGGACGTTCAAACGGAAACTGCTGAAATTGAGTTTCCAGAAAAAGTAGAGATTAAAGGTTATAGGCCGTACATAAAACCAGATCCAGAAGCAGTAAGAGAAGCGGCAAAACTGATCATACAGGCGCAGAAACCTGTAATTCTGGTGGGTGGAGGAGCAGTAAAGTCAGAAGTTGGTCCCCTAATATTAGAGCTCGCAGAAACTTTCATGATTCCCATTGCAAGCACATTGATGGGTAAAGGGGCTGTACCAGAGAACCATTTCCTATCAGTTGGTCCCATTGGAATGCACGGCACATATCATGCAAATACCCTTATCATGGAAAGCGACCTGATTATCGGAATAGGTGTTAGGTTTTCTGACAGAACTACTATGGATATTAAGGAATTTACAAAAGAAAGAATGATACTGCACTTCGATATAGATCCAACTGAAGCTAGAAAAAATATCGTTAATGAATTTCCTGTTATAGGAGATTTGAAAGAATCGTTGACCATTTTGGTTTCAGAAATAAAGAAGATGATGCCTTATATGAAAAATTCTCCCTGGCACAAAAGAGTTAAAGAACTCAAGGATTATTATGATGGCAGAATCTTTGGAGAAAAAGCAATGAGTCCACTCATTATAAAGAAAATCAGGGAGATACTTGGTCCAGATGACATAGTTACTACAGAAGTAGGCCAGGCTCAGGCATGGGCTGAGCTGTTTTATAAGGTATTAAAGCCCAGAACTTTTATAACAAGTGGTGGTTTAGGAACTATGGGTTTCGGATTTCCAGCCGCAATAGGCGCAAAAGTTGCAAAATTTGATAAAACTGTTGTGGACATTGCAGGGGACGGAAGCTTCTTGATGACCTCTAACAGCTTGGCCACTAGCGTTGCAGAAGGTATACCGGTAGTGGTAGTAATTCTAAATAACTCAGTGCTTGGTATGATAGCTCAATGGCAAAGAATTGTATATAATAACAGGTACGTAGCATCATATCTAGGAGAAACTCCTAATTTTCCTGCACTTGCAAAAGCATATGGTGCTGAAGGCGTGAGGGTAAACGGTCTTGAGGATTTTGTTAAGTACTTTAAAGAAGCCGTCAGAAGCGAAGTTACTTATGTTATAGACGTCCCAATATCGCCAGAAGAAAACGTTTTCCCATTTGTCCCTGCTGGGAAAAGTTTGAGGGAAATGATAGTATGAAGAAAGAGAGGGTGTTTTTTATAACCGTAGCAGATAAGCCTGGAGTGCTTTTCAAAATAACGAACATATTTAGACGTAAAAACTTCAACATAGAGAGCGTTACAGTTGGCAAAACTCTGGCAGAGGATGAATCACAGATAGTAATAACTATAAATGCTGACGAGGAAGAAGCGGACAGCTTTGCGAGAATGGTAAAAAGACTAATAGATGTTTATGAGGTTGTTGAAGCGCCGAAAGAATCATGCTATGTACAGGAGCTTTTGCTGGCCAAATTAGAAGGCGATCCAGATATGTTACAAAAAGTAGCTGAAAATTATGGTGCTCAGTTGATAAAAAACGGTTCATTGATACTAAAATATGTCGGTGAGCCTGCAAATGTCGAAGAATTGGTAAAAGAACTTTCTAATAAGTTTAAGATAATACATATATCGAGGACAGGAATAACAGCTGTGGTGAAAGAAGATGGTAAAGATATATTACGATTCGGACGCTGATTTAAACAATATAAAGGATAAAACCGTAGCTATAATAGGCTACGGCAGCCAAGGGAGAGCTCACGCTTTAAATTTAAGAGATTCAGGGATAAATGTAATTGTAGGAGTAAGAGAAAACGGTAGATCGTGGGAAGTGGCAAAAGCAGATGGCTTTAACCCCAAGAGCATAGAAGAAGCATCACGGGTTGGGGATCTTATTGCTTTGCTAATACCTGATACTGAACACGGTGTGGTTTATGATAAATACATAAAGAACGGCTTAAAAGAAGGCAAAACGTTGCTTTTTGCTCACGGTTACAGCATAAGGTTCGGACTTATCAAACCTCCGAGTTATGTGGATGTCGTAATGGTAGCTCCAAAATCGCCAGGTCCAAAATTAAGAGAAGCATATTTGCAGAATTTTGGCGTGCCGTCTTTGATAGCTGTTCATCAGGATTATTCCGGCAAGGCAAAAGATACAGCTTTGGCATATGCAAAAGGTTTGGGATCAACCAAAGTAGGTGTACTTGAAACTACTTTCGCAGATGAAACAGAGGAAGACCTATTCGGCGAACAGGCAGTATTGGTTGGCGGCCTTATGTATCTGATTAAGACCGGTTTTGATGTGCTGGTTGAAAACAATTATCCTCCAGAGCTTGCATATTTTGAAGTGTTGCACGAAATGAAGCTCATCGTAGACCTCATCTATTCTTCTGGGCTTACTGGTATGTTAAAAGCAGTAAGCGATACTGCAAAGTACGGAGGTATAACGCGCGGTAGCATAATTATAGATGAAGGTGTGAAAAAAAGGATGGAAAAGCTTCTAGCTGAAATTAAAAATGGGAGCTTTGCTCAAGAGTGGACTGGAAATCCAGAGCAGAGCAAACAGAAACTTGAAAAAATGATGAAAGAAATAGAAAACCTCGAAATTGAGAAAGTAGGCAAAAAAATTAGAAAACTAGCTGGATTAGAGAAATGAATAGAAGAGTATACGTTTTTGATACAACCTTAAGGGATGGAGAACAAACTCCGGGTGTTAGTCTGAGCATAGATGATAAATTTGAAATAGCAAAGGCTCTTGATGCCCTTGGGGTAGATATAATCGAGGCTGGCTTTCCAGCTGCCAGCGAAGGGGAATTTAATGCCGTAAAAAGAATTGCAAACGCGGGGCTAAAGGCCAAAGTAGCCGCTCTGGCAAGGTTAAATATAAGTGATATTGAGACAGCTCTCTCTACTGGTATAAAGAGGATTCACGTATTTATTGCGACGTCTGACATTCACCTTCAATATAAACTTAAAAAAAGCAGGCAGGAAGTTCTTCAGATAATAAAAGAAAACATAAGCTATATAAAAAATAAGGGTGTTGAAATAGAGTATTCTGCTGAAGACGCAACAAGGACAGAAAAGGAGTTTTTGCTTCAGGCTTTCTTAGAAGCTGCAGAAAGCGGCGCTTCTGTACTAGACATTGCAGATACAGTTGGCATAGCATCTCCAAACCTGATAAAAGAATTGGTTACATATGTAAAAAAAGAGATTCCCGACAAAAGGGTAAGCGTACATGTGCATAACGATTTAGGCCTTGCAACTGCAAACACGCTGGCCGCAATTGAAGCTGGTGCAGATCAATTTCATGGTACTATTAACGGAATAGGAGAAAGGGCTGGTAACGTTAGCATAGAAGAAGTAGTAGTTGCCCTTAAGGTCCTTTATAATATTGAAACAGGTATAAAGCTCGAAAGGATTTACGAAACATCTAAACTCGTAGAAAAACTTACGGGAATAAGGATAGCAAAGAATAAGCCGATAGTTGGAGAAAACGCCTTTGGTCATGAAAGTGGCATTCACACTCATGGCATACTGAACAATCCAATGACTTATGAGCCGATAAGCCCTGAAATGGTTGGAAGAAAACGGTGGTTTATGGCTGGAAAGCTCTCTGGAAGTCACGGCATAGCTGCACAACTTAAAGAAATGGGCATCCAAGTTAACGACCAGCAACTCCAAGAAATAGTTAAGAAAGTTAAAGCTCTAGGGGATGCAGGAAAACGCGTAACAGATGCCGATCTTTACGCTATCGCAACGTCAATAACCGGAAGCTCACCTCAAAAATACCTGAGCCTTAAAGGAATAGTTTCAGTAACTGGCATGAATATTTCTCCTACGACTTCCATAAGAATAAGCTTTAAAGAAAAAGACTTTGAATCTGCTAGCACAGGTATTGGACCTGTTGATGCTTCACTTAAGGCAATTCAAAAAGCCCTTGAAGGGGTACTTAAAGTAAACTTAATAGAATACAGCATAGACGCTATAACAGGCGGTTCTGACTCTTTGGCCCAGGTAAGCATAAAAGTGGAAGATGAAGAAGGTCATATTGCATCTTCTACCGCAACTGGTCCAGATATAGTAATGACGAGCGTAGAAGCAATGATAGATGGTATTAATAAGCTGCTATTAAAAAGGGAACAGTAACAAATGAAGTACAGAATAGCTTGGATGAAAGGAGACGGTATAGGACCTGAAATTTCTGATGCTGCAATCAGGGTGTTAACTCTTTTAGGAGATATTTTCGGCATAAATTGGGAATTAAATTTTTACGAAATGGGTGATGAGGCAAAAAAGAAACTCGGTACAGCTTTGCCCGAAGAAACAATTAAAGGAATAAAATCATCAGATCTGGCTATCAAGGGTCCAGTTGGAGAGACAGCATTCGAAAGCATAGTTACTCTGCGCCTTATTTTAGATCTTTATGCTAACATACGTCCAGCAAAAAGCTATAAAGGCGTTCCATCAGTTAAGCCTATAGACGTTATAATAGTAAGGGAAAATACAGAAGACCTTTATAAAGGAATAGAATTTAAAATAAACGATACAGTCGTTGCTCTGAAAATATTTTCAGAAAAGGGCATAAAAAGAATAGCAAGAATAGCCGCAATGTACGCTCTTAACAGAAAAAAGAAGGTAACCATAGTGCATAAGGCAAATGTGATGCGTATAACGGATGGCTTTTTTAGAGATATTTCAAGACAAGAACTTGAAAAGTTTGGAATCAACGTTGATGAAAAATACGTTGATGCAATGAGCATGGCGCTTATAAGGAACCCTCAAGATTTTGACGTAATTTTAACTCCTAACGTTTATGGAGATATACTAAGCGATGAGGCTGCTCAGGTCGCGGGCGGCTTGGGCTTTGCTGCTTCGGCTAACATTGGAGACAACTATAACCTTTTTGAACCGGTTCATGGTTCAGCGCCAGACATAGCAGGTAAAGGCATTGCTAATCCTTATTCTATGTTCAACGTTATCTTAATGGCATTAGAATATTTGTACATAAAGAAAAATGATGCTAACGCACAGAGAGCGAGCGAAGCTCTTGGGAAATCAATAGAATCGTGCATAAGCAAAGGTTTTTTAACCCCAGACGTAGGGGGTAAGTTTAAAACTAACGATATAACAAACTATCTAGAACAAGAGTTGAAAGCTTATGCCTGATGAAATAGAAACGATGAAAAACAGGCTAAAGGAAATTAACAACGAGCTTGACAAGCTTATGCAAGAAGTAAAAGAACTTAAGGTACAAAGAGAACAGGTAATTTATGAATTATCGAAGATCAAGGCACCTAAAGTTAAGGTAGACGAAGAAGAAATAAAGAGGCTTGAAGACATTTTGAAAAAGCTTGACGATGAACTTCAAACAAAAGTCCTCAAACCTGATGAAGAAAGAAGAATTTTTGAAAGAATCAAAGAAACAGAAAAAAGGTTGAACAGCTTAAGGTCTGTTAAAAGTTCGCTTGATAAAAGTCAGGAACTTAGAAAAAGACTTAATGAAATAAAGAAAAGGTTGAGGGAACTTCATGAAGTCATAGAGCCGCTTTTAAAGGAAAAAGAAAACCTAAAGAACGAAATACAGAAACAGATAATTCTGAAAAAGCTAAGGCAGTATAAGGAAAAAGAAAAGGAAAAAGGATATAGCATAAATTTAAAGTTTGAAAAAATAAACAAAAGCGAAGTAAAAGAAGCAATAAAAAGGAAACTTGAAAATGGAGAGCCAGTGTCTCTTGAAGAGTTAAAGGTGCTTTATGATGAAAGACAGTAAAGTGCTTTCGTTTGACCTTTGCGGAACTTTAAACGAATGTAAAGTTTACAACAGCATGTGGTACGAAGTTATACCTGAAATGTATGCTGAGTTAAAAGGCATAAGCACGGAAGAAGCAAAAAAAGAGTTAATCAAAGCTTACAATCAACTAGGTCCTAACAGGCTTGAATGGTATCTTCCAAGTTACTGGATAAATAAATTTGGATTAAATTATCAAAAATTTCTCAAAAAATGCAAAAACATAAGAATTAGCCTTCCTTCAAATTTGAATAAGCTAAAAGCAAAATACAGGCTTATTCTTTCCACTAACGTTTCAAAAGAAGTTCTTGAATTTTCTCTTTTTAACAGCGTCTTCGATCAAATTTATTCATCAGTTGAAATGGGATACCCGAAAAAGGACGAGAGGTTCTGGAAAGAGGTAATTAAAAATGAAAACATACAACCATACGAACTGATACATTTCGGCGACGATTACGTTTATGACTACCTTATACCTTCATCTCTTGGCGCGAGAACCAAACTTTCAAACGTAAACAATTTAGGTTTTAACGTTTTTTACATGATTGGAATTAGGCTTTAGACTAATTTTTTTGTAATCAAGGGCATATTTATAAAGCCAATCACTTTTGCTGTATATATGCGTCTGAATTCAGCCATACTGGGTTATGGAGCGTACGTACCGAAGTACAGAATAAGCACAGAAGAAATAGCAAGAATTTGGTTTGGTGAAGGATCCGGCCCTAACAGAATGAAAGCTGTAGCTTCATACGACGAAGACGCATTAACAATGGCTTACGAAGCAGCCTCAATAGCTCTTAAAATGGCAAAATATCCTGAAATAGAGGCTATTCTTGTTGGTTCCGAATCAAAGCCATACGCTGTAAAACCCATGGGTTCTATTTTAAGCGACATTTTTGGCTTCAACAAGATACTTGGCGTTGACCTTGAGTTTGCATGTAAAGGTGGCACAGAAGCCGTTCAAATGATAAGCGGCATGATAACATCGGGAGTTATAAAACATGGCCTTGCAATAGGATCAGATACCGCACAAGGCAGACCAGCTGACGATCTAGAATATACAGCAGCCAGCGGTGCGGGCGCGGTAGTGCTTGGCCAGCCAAACGGTAATGAAATAGCTAAAATAACTCATTCAGTAACCTTCGTTACCGATACTCCTGACTTTTGGAGAAGGCCAAAGGAGCATTATCCAACACATCTAGGAAGGTTTACAGGTGAGCCTGCATACTTTACCCATATTATGTCAAGCGTGAAACTTTTGTTTGAAGAAACAGGGTATAAGCCATCAGACTTTAATTATGCAATATTCCATCAGCCAAACCCAAAGTTTCCAGTAGAAGTAGGTAAAAGACTAGGGTTCACTGATGAACAGCTGAAACCAGGATTGCTTAACGACGAGCTGGGTAATTCGTACTCAGCAAACACGCTAGTAGCGCTCAATGCTGTGCTTGACGTCTCAAAACCAGGAGATAAAATTCTTTTATCAAGCTTTGGAAGCGGTGCTGGAAGCGACACTTTCGTAATAGAAGTTGTTTCAAAACCTGACGATGACGATTACATACCTTTACGCGAAAAGTTAAAGAAGTATGTGGAGATTGATTACGCGACTTATTCAAAGTGGAGGAATAAAATAATAAGGTGAAGAAGATGTCAAAAGTATACATAAAATCTGTAGGTTTAGTACCTGTAGGAGAACACTGGAACAAATCGCTTACAGATCTTATGGTTGAGGCTTCGCTTAACGCCTTAAAAAATGCAGGAAACGTAAAGATAGACAGAATAATTGTGGGAAACATGATGTCCGGTTATTTAAACAATCAGGAACATCTTGGAGCTCTTTTAGCAAGCGCTCTAGGAATGAAAGGCATTGATTCATTAAAAGTGGAAGCAGCATGCGGATCAGGAGGCATGGCTGTTCATGAAGGATATGTTTCTATAAAATCAGGTGAATTTGAAAATGTACTTGTAGTTGGAGTCGAGAAGATGAAAGATGCAGATACATCGGTTTTGACAAAGGCTTTGGCAATGGCAGAAAGTGCAGAGTTTACTCAAGTAGTTGGAGCATCTTTTATATCCCTCAATGCTTTGCTTATGAAGATGTACATGAACAGGTACAACGTTCAGGAAGATCATTTAGACATTTTCCCAGTGATAGCACACAAAAATGCAGTTACTGCTCCGCACGCGCAGTTCAAAAAAGCTTTTACCATTGAAGACGTAAAACGCTCTCCTTATATTGCTGAACCGATAAGGCTTTTGAGCAGCGCCCCTTCTAGCGATGGAGCAGCCGCTGTTTTGTTGAGCTCGAAACCTGCAGATGTGGAGATACTCGCTTCAGAAGTTTCTACCAATGAGTTGATGCTGTCTCAAAGGGAAAATCCTCTTAAGTTTGAAGCTACAGAAAAAGCTTTCAAAAAGGCCGTAGAAAAATCCGGCATAGATTCTTCTAAAGTAGATTTTCTTGAAATTCATGATGCTTTCCCGATTGTAGCTGCATTGAGCCTAGAAGCTATGGGATATTCAGAAGAAGGTAAAGCAGCTCATGACGCTGCAAAAGGTAAATACAATTTTGAAGGAGACTTACCTATACTGACTTTTGGAGGGCTTAAGGCTAGGGGTCACCCAGTGGGCGGCACAGGGGTATACCAAGTTGCTGAAGCTTATATGCAGCTTTCGGGAACTGCAGGCAAAAACCAAGTACAGGGAGCAAAGGTTGGTGTTACGCAAAACGTTGGTGGAATAGATACAACTTCTATTGTTCATATCATGAGAAAGGTGAGCTAAGATGATACCCATAGCTTATTGGAGAAACAGAAAACTTTACACAAGGCTTATCGGTAGCAGATGTAAAAAATGTGGTGCCGAATACTATCCACCAGTAAAAGTTTGTAAAAAATGCGGATCAACTGAGATAGAAGAAAAAGAAATGCCAAAGACCGGAACTATAGTTTCTTTTACAAAACTAACAGAACCTCCTGTAGACTTTAAGGATTATGCGCCAATATATCTTGCCATGATAAGGTTGGATAACGGTATATTGGTTTTAGGTCAGCTTGCAGATGCAGAAAGCGAAGAAATAAAAATAGGAGCTAGAGTCATGGCTACAATCAGGAAATGGACAGAAGATGGGCAAAGCGGGATAATTTACTATGGCTATAAATTTAAAATAATATAGGATATATAAAGTTTATTTGCACTTCCCGTTATTTTTAGATTCAGACAATTCATCTAAGCTTGTTATGTATTCTGCATAATTCCAAACAAGAGGTGATACTGAAAGCGGCCCTCCATCGTGTGTATTAATTTGTTCTGAAAAAACTCCAGATCTTTGGCTATGATCCAAAACCCAATTTTTAAGACAAAGCGCTTTTTCACAGTTATCAGTAGTTACGTAATATATTTATGACGGAAGGTTGTTATTATTTATAGATTACCAAGTATTTCTTTATCATTCTTGATCCTTTAATAAATACTATCTCCATTATCTTGCGAGGCCGCCAGTATTTTAACCCACAACCGCTTCATTATTATGTAAATGTTAGCCTTACTCTTGGATCTGCTTGGCTTTTTATTCCAAACGAAAAAAGGCCATGTTTTGCGAGTTAACTGTAAAATAAGGCTTTTCGTTTTTTATCGCAGCTGTATAGTATTATTTTTTAAGCGAATAGAAATTCGTTTCATAAGTACTGCCCTTGTTTGTTACGGAAATTTTTCTTGAATAGATATCATCAATAAATATTTACAAAATCTTTTTTTCAAACGGGTTTATAGATAATTCAACTTTAGTTACCATAGTATCGTCTAAATAATCATAATTCATGTTAGCTATGAAATCATGCGTTACCTACTTTAATCCTCTATCAACGACTATACCAAATTTAAACAAATGTCCAATTGAATGATTTTTAGCCTACTCGTAAGCATAGTAAAGATCTACCTTTATTTAGTCTTTATCAAAGCTTAACAGGAGTCTATTGTTACTATTGGTAAAAAACGTAAGGTGCCGTTAACTTAACGCTTAAAATTTATTTAACAAAGCCCTTTTTCTAGCAAATGATTGTGCAACCAGAAAAAGAACCCCAATAGCACTTACATTCTATGCTTTAATTATTTCTCCAGTTTGAACTTACGAAGGGCTTCCCATGCACTCGAGCCCATACTCAAGAGAAACCATGTTGCAATATGGAAATGAATTCAGAAGCATTATTTCGTATTCGACTCCGTTCACGTTGACAGCACAGCGTCAATTCCATATTTATTAATGAAACTGAAATAAACGTTAGAGCGAAGCTTGGATATAGGTAGCCTAAGAATCTTAACTAAAAGCTCTCTTATCGTTTTGCATAAGCTGGCTCCAGAACTTTTTCGATAATTTCCCGTAAGGAAGCTTGTAAAGAAATATGGTAGAAAGACTGTTTACATAGACGAGGCTTATATGGTATGATGCTGCAAGGGTAGAGCATGCAGTATATGAATAGAGCCTGAAGAACCTCATAAAAATGATGGATTGAGACATAAAGGAAAGAAAGAAGTTTTGACGACCTTTTCCCGTTCAAAAAGCCATAAGAGCCATAATTTGAGCACGTAAAGAACTGGTTAAAAGCATTCAGGTTATTCTATAAATGTGTATTTAACAAACGAGGAAATTGGATCAGCTCCATTTTCATATGAACAGTTTCCAAAATGAATTAAGCCAATTTTGTTGATTACAAACGTGAGGTGATCAGAATGGGCTTAAATTAACGGCTACCAAGAAGAACATAAAAAATTGTATGCCAATTTTTATTTTAACAAATTCAAAAAAACTTAAATAAACTACTTTAATAAGCCTAAGTATGGATTTAGGGTTTCTTAAATTCAGGTTATCAATGTATTTAACGCTAATTATTATTGTAGGCTTTACAGCGCTCTTTATCGGCTTCATTCTGTCTTTAGTAGGAATAACCAACATTTTTTTCATAACCGGTTTTGTCGCAATTATTAACATATTAGAATGGCTTTATGGACCAAAGCTCATCGATCTGCTCTATCATGTCAGGGAAGCAAAACCAGGGGAATTGCAGGAAGTTCGCGACGCTATACACAGGATTTCAGAGAAAGCTGGCATTAAAGAGCCTAAGCTAATGATCGCCGATATAGACATGCCAAACGCTTTTGCTTACGGTTCTCCTCTAACAGGTAACAGAGTAGCTGTGACAAGAGGCCTTTTAAGGATACTTAATACACAAGAAATAGAAGCTGTTTTAGGTCATGAACTGGGTCATATTAGGCACAGGGACGTGCAAGTTATGCTTTTTGTTTCTGTTCTGCCAGCAATCCTTTACTATATAGCTTATACGTTCATGCTGAGCTCTTTCTTTGATGAAAGAGGAAATGGCAACGTTCTGGCTATAATCGGATTCTTGTCCTTTATAGGATATTTTATACTTAATCTTTTTGTTTTAGCATTCAGCAGGAGCCGAGAAACTTATGCAGACATACACGCTACACAAGTCGTAGATGACGGAGCTAAAAAGCTGAGGGGAGCGTTAGCTAAGCTTTACATTTATTCTTATGTAGTTCATAACAGGAAACCAAAAGAAGCAAAAGTTACATCAACAACCAGAGCTCTTTTCATAATAGATCCATCCTCGTTAAACCCAGATGACTTAAAAAATCTTTCAATGGAAGAAGCTATAGAATACGTATCATCTAGAAAAATGAGCACGTTGGAAAAGATAGAAGAGTTATTCTCAACCCATCCAAACATAATAAGAAGGTTAAATCTTTTAAAGAAATTAGAAAATTAGGATGAAAGAAAAAGATAAACAGATAATTTGGTTAGATTATTTTGATGCTAGTTTAAGTAAAAGCAAAGGAAGAAAAGTACCTAAATCTCTAGCCCTAGCTAATCCAAGGCCAGAAAGCATAGAGGAAGGTTTAAAAAAGCTTGGGTTAAAGTATGAGGTTCATCAAGCTAGGTACCCTAAGAGACACTGGAAACTAACGTACTATTTTCAGGTTGAGAAGAAGATTAAGAAACAAGAGCTTTTAAGAAAATTATCAGAAGTCATTAAAGGTGTTAAGACTTTTTCTCATTAAGCCACCAGTTCAAGTATTCCTTTTTTATATCTAGTTTTTGTTTTATTCTTTTTTTATCGTAAAGTTCAATTAGTTGTTGCTTTGATACATAAAGTCCGCACTTTTTACATATGTACATTTTAGTAGAAACTTCATAAAAAAGAGGCCCACCACATTCAGGACATGTATAATCCATGTAAAAAGGTGTAATATAATATTATTTTAATTTTTCCAAAACTTAGAAATGCATTACATGCAGAAGGATAAATTGCTTTAAAAAGCAACGTAAGCTCATTTCAAAATTTTTATGTATTAAAATAAGTAAGATGCGCCTATCTTTACTGTTAATTGTAAACATTTGTTTAACGTTTATTAAAACAGCGCAAAACTTTAAAATCCATATACAAACTAACTATGAGTATGAATAAACAGTTATTAAACTTATTTAAGATCAACGATAAGGTTAAAACTGACCTAAACGTTGAAGGGACAGTAGTAAATTATGTAGAAATTCAGGGAAAAATATACATAAAGATTAGATGGAAAAACGGAACATTTGGGGTTTATGGTCCTGAAGAGGTTAAAAGGTATAACATAAAAAAGGTGGCGTAGTTTAAAATTTGAGCGGAAACCCATTTAATCTGCTTTTTGGTTATACGCCCAATTCCCCAATTCAATTTATAATATACATGATTATAATCTGGGTCCCATATATAGTACTCATAATTTATGGTCAAAGGTTGCAAAGTTACGCTATAATTGCTGATATTAACAGGTATCTTGTTAGATTAAAATATGACGCAGATCAATCAAGGTCAAACCTGATGTCCTACCTTCAAAGAAAAGGAGTTTCTGGCGATGGTCAGAAAGTTATTGAAAGTATGATTGAAATACAAACTATATACCCTGTTAACTTAGATCCTGTGGGAATAGTTAAAAAAATGGAACATATAATAAGGGTGCATGATGAAACAGTAAAGCACAGGATAAAGGAAATAATGAAAAATGCCAACGAAATAGAAAGGACTGCTGTGTTAAATATGCTTGAAATAGCATCAGCTTTGGACTACGTATACAAAGTCATAAGGCATTTTTACCTCATAGGCAAAAAATTTCCGGACAACATCTATCTTTTAGCTCAGTTACAGATGATACTCCCAAACATAGTGAAGCAGGCCGACGCTTATCTTTCAGCGATGAACGCTCTTGAAAAATCTCTACCCTTGGGAGATGCTATAGGTCCTATGGTTGTGGCAGAATGGTTAAGAGATAAATCTAAGTTTGAGCTGGACGAAGAAACTGTTTATGGGGAAACAACGATTAACAACAGAAGAGTTGCTATTATAAAAGCAAAAGGGCCTATGGCCAACGTAGGCAATCCTGACAAAGCTCTACAGCTTCTTTTAGAAGGTCCGTTTAAAGATGCTTCTGCAATAGTAATGATAGATGCAGCGCTAAAGCTGGAAGGAGAGCAATCAGGAGATGTTGCAGTCGGTATAGGGGCTGCAATAGGAGGTATTGGAATTGAAAAGTTTAATATAGAAAAAATAGCTGCCGAAAAGAAGATACCTCTTTATGCAGTTATAATAAAAGAATCATTGTTTGAAGCTATAGCTGTAATGACAAGGGATATAGCTGAAGCTGCAAAAAAGGCGAGGGAAGCTATTATTGATCTCATCAACAAAAACGTTCCTGAAGGTGGTTCGGCGATAATAATAGGTGTTGGAAATACTTTAGGTGTAGCTCAATGATAAGACAAAAAACATCTCAGGTAAAATATTTTAGCGTTGAGGAATGTCCTAAATGCGGATACAAGATAAAAAGAGAGTTTAAAGAAGGTGATTATGTTTTAAAGCAGTCAGGGCTTTGTCCTCGCGATAATACGCCAATGATAATCAGCATGATTTACGCCGAAGAACAAAAAACAAAATAAGAAACTCTAGCGAAATATAAAAATTTTGATTTTAAGTCAGCATCAAGATGTTAAAGTATTGCTTGATGGAATTTAACAAGCAAAGATGGTTAATAAATTAAAGCTAAAGCGATTCTATAAGAAACACTAGTAACACATCTAATATTATTATATTTTTACAAATTAAAAAGTTTATAAAGCAAAAAAATCAAACACTTACAAATGAAAATTGCAATATTAGGCGGAACAGGCGATCTTGGGAAAGGCCTCGCTATTAGGCTGGCTAAAAAGAACGAGATATTTATTGGCTCACGTGAAAAAGAAAAAGCGGAAAAAATAGCAGAGGAATATAAAAAAGAAGCTGAAAAGTATGGCTTCAATTTTAATTTTACTGGCCTAACAAATCAGGAGGCTGTTGAAAGCGCAGACAAAATAATTATAAGCGTTCCTCATGAAGTTCTGCCTCAGTTTTTGTTGACGTTAAAGAATTATGAAGGCAAACTTTTTATATCTCCAATAGTGCCCATGACAAAGACGAAATTTGGGTTTTCTTATGAACCTTTCAGAATAGGAGATAAAGAAGTATCTGCTGCAGAACTTATAAAATCAACGCTTCAAGGAGCTAGAGTTGCTTCTGCTTTTCATACTGTGCCAGCAATTATGCTTTCTAATCTTAATGTTAAGTTAAATTATGATGTGCTTATAGCAGCTGATGATCGAGCAACCTTTGCTGAGGTAGCAGAAATAGTCTCAAGCATTGAAGGGCTTAAACCGTTGTACGCAGGAAAACTTTATGTTTCAAAGTATATTGAGTCCTTAACGCCTCTTCTGTTAAACATAGCTTTGAACAATGGCTTACATGCTCCAAGCTTAAAGATAGTCTGAAATGAGCCTGGGTTTAGCACTAAGACCTGAGGTCTTTAAGCCATTAGAAATTTTAAAAATAGCTGAAAACATATTTTCAAAGTATTTTTTTATCCCAGACGTTTCAAATGAGATTGACCCGATACAGCTTTCTTTTTCTATACTGTTAAAAAACAAAGAAACGATGGCTGGGCCAGGGGTGATCAGGATAAACGAGATGCAGCTTAACGAACTCATACGGCAGATAAAGACAATCAATGAACTAGTAGAAAACAGATTCTTCTTAGGCGTTGGGCTTGGTTCTGTAAAGGAAGATGTTTCCCAGGCAATCTCTAGCATGAGAGAGAAAATTTTAAAAATCGTGCAAGAAACAGGAGTCAAAATCTTTGTTGCAACTTTAAGGGAAGGGTTAGCAAAAAAGGTTAAGGATATAAGCGACGGAATTATACTTAATTTTTCAACATTTGAACACGCAAAAAGAGTTTCGTCTGTTTTTAAATATGAAAACAAAAAAGTTATTTCTTATTTTAAAATTTTTATTGGTCAAACGCAAGATGCAGCTATTCACATGGCAATCAATGAGTTACAAAAATACGCATCTTTTCCCCAGTATTATGAACTATTTAAAAAAGAAGGCGTTATAGAAGACATCTTAGCGCTGTATTCAAAGAGAGAGGAAGCGATCAGAAACCTCCAGGCTAAAGGTGTAATAGCAATAAATCCTTCACCAGATTTTATCAAAAATGTTTCGGACGTTTTTTATAAGAACGGTGTAGATGTGCTCGCGCTTTATCCCTATTTTTCACCAACATACAATTATGATAAAAGATTTGCTTTTTTAAAAGAAGTATTTTTATGAAATTTCTAAAAAAATAAGTTAATAAAAGGAATATGTTTAAAAACCCTAAATGTTAAATCATTTTGAACGATATTTGAAATTTCCAATATGCACTTTTGATGCAAAAGTTGGGGTATTATGTCCGAAGTGTGAGGAGAGATTAAAAAACGGAGAAATAACAGAAGCTGACGTTAAAGCATCTTTTATTCTTGCTAAGCTTGCAAATCAGCTTCCAGCTCTTGATAAATTAACGCTTAAGAGAGCTTACAAAGTAGGCGATGATTACGTCCTTTTATTCAATCAAGGCGAGGCAAAGATCGTTTTAAGCAATAAGCAAATAATCACAAAACTTAGGGAAGCGCTTGGTAATGTTTGGGTTACAGAACAGACTTCAGATACAAGACAATTTTTAGAAAATTTGATGTATCCAATCAGGCTTTTGACAATAAACATAGTTTGGCTTCCAGACGGTTCAAGACATATCAAGGCAGTAATAGCTGGGCCGGAAACTTACAATTTACCAGTTGATTTAAATAAAGTTAAAGAGATAACAAAAATTATAACGGGGGACGAGATAGTATTTGAGTTTGAAAAAGGAAAGTTCACCAAAAAGAGTTCAGTCGCCAGAGTTAGGTGAGAACGAAGGAAAATACGTTGAGCTTCATGGATGGGTACACGATATAAGAATCCTCGGTAAATTAACGTTTTTAATAATCGGCGATCCTTACGGTTATTATCAGGCAGTACTAAAAGGTGAATTGGCAAAAAAAGGTTCCTCAATACCAAGACAGAGCTACGTAATTTTAAGAGGAAACGTTGTTAAAAGCGTGTCAAAGATAAATCCGTATGAGGTTCAAGTTAATTACATAGAAATTGTAAACGAGGCCGATACTGTTCTTCCTTTAGATCCAGCGTCAAAAGTGCAAAGCGAACTTATGACGAGGATAAACAACAGACCACTTGACCTCAGAGATTCTGAAGAAAGAAAAATATTTTTAATGCGCGCTGATGTGTTACACATAATAAGGGATTTTTTAACTCAAAATGGATTTGTCGAGGTAGATACGCCAAAAATAATTGCAACTGCATCAGAAGGGGGAGCAGAACTTTTTAAGGTTGATTACTTTGGAAAGCCTGCGTACCTAGCTCAGAGTCCGCAGCTATATAAAGAAGAGCTAGTTTTAGCTCTTGGTAAAGTTTTTGAAATTGCTCATTATTTTAGAGCAGAAAAATCAAACACTGTAAAGCATCTCAATGAATTTACAAGCGTTGATATAGAATCAGCCATGATGGATAAGTTTGATGTGATGAAAATTCTTGAAGAGCTTATAAAACACATCTACAGCTCATTAAAAGCTAAAGGTTATCAGGTCAATGAGCTTAAAGGCAATTTTCCGATATATACGTACGAACAGGTATGCGACAGCACAGGGGTAAATTTTGGTGAAGATTTATCATCAGAGGTATTAAACGAATTTGGTAAAGATAAAGAATTTTACTTTATCATAGACTGGCCCCTTTCTTTAAAGCCATTTTATACAATGCCAAAAGGAGAAAAATTAAGTGAATCTTTTGATTTAATGTACAAGGGCCTTGAACTAGCATCTGGTGGGCAAAGAATACATAAATACGATCTTCTAGTAGAGAGATTAAAGGCTAATAACCTAAATCCAGAAAGTTTTGCAGAGCACCTGAAAGTTTACAGATGGGGGATGCCTGTCCATTCGGGATGGGGATTGGGTTTTGACAGGCTCATGATGGTATTAACTGGGAGAAACAATATACGAGAAGTTGTTCTTTATCCCCGCGACTCAAGACATTTAGCTCCCTGATTTTTTAACCTTTAAAAATGCCAAAGACTTTTTTCTTTCCGTTTCCATTAAAGAATAATAAAACATATCCTCATCCTGTATTGCAGCCAGCTCATCTCTTGCATTTTTAGGTATGTCAAAACATAGAGTTATAGCTCCGCGTCTTCCGTATTTTTTTAAAAACTCCATAACTTTTTTTGCTTCTTCGAAATATTTTTTATTCCTTAAAATATTATCCCTTACAAAGTCTTCGTCTTCATCTAAAAGTGTTAATTCAGTAGATCCACACTGTTCACACCTTGGAGGATCACCAAGATAATAAGGCTCGACGGTGTAAACAGCTCCGCATGAGAAACAATAAGCTGTTTTTACGCATCCAAGGCTTCGAGCCTTTCCCCCTTCAATTATAAGCCTTTTAAGCCTAGAAGGGTCTATTACTTCACCTTGTCTAGCCATTTCCTCTATTCCTATAAGAGCTATAGGTGAAGGTTCAGCTAGCTCGCCAAAGTTAATCAGCACTTTTTTCCCAGTTAACAAATCATTAATCAACTCATGTACAGCTTTCCAATCAAGATCCTGTTCAAGCATAGTCCTCATAGCCTCATCGTATACTGGCGTACCTTTGAGAGTTTCCGCTAAAACTTTAGCTTCAGAAAGCGTTATCATTTTTTCACGCTCAATAATGCCCATTTTTCTTGCTGCTTGAATCAACCTTCTTCTAAAAATTCCTGTGTTTTCGCAAGACTTTTTGGCTAAATCCTCTAAGTCATAATTACCCAAGTTTTTGAAAATTTTTTCAAGAATTCCTGAATCTACGCCTGGAACTTCAAGTATTATTCTGTAAGGATCGTTCTTTACTTTAACTGACTTTGCAGTTTCTTCACTTATAAGGTATGCAAGCATTCTTGCAAGTGTTCTGTTTCCAAGCAATCCTATGTGCGTGTGGATTATTAAGTATGGATTATGCGATTCTAAAGTTATAACACGGTCAGAAGGAACCTCTAAACCTCTTTTAATTTGCAAAACTATCTCAATAAGGATGTTTTCAGCAGATTCTTCATCTAGCGGGAAATTTTCTTTAAGAAACTCTTTCGCTTTTTCTACATCTCCTTTCTTTATGAGTTCTGCCAGCATTCCCCTTATTTTTCCTACTTCCTGCGCTACTTCTTTTATCACTGGTATTTCTTCACCTATCCAGCTAGGTATAGCTCCTAAAGGATCTTTAGCAGGTTTTACATACACTATGTTTTTAACTACGTTGGTTATAACCCATGCATTACCTGCAAGAATGAATTTTGTCCCTATCTCACCATATTCTGAAATAAAACTTTCATCAAGCTGGCCAATCGGTTCGTCGTTATCCTCATTGATAACGATGTAGTAGACTTCCTCTGGAATCATGCTCAAGTTTGAAAAATAATATTCGTAAAGTGGTCCAGATCTCGATGGCTTCATTACAGCTCCTTCTTTGTACCTTAGCAGAGGTGGTTTTCTTTCATTCATAAAACTAATTATTTTGTTGAGTTCGTTTAACGAGAGATCTTTATATGGATACGTTTTTTTAAAGATATCTAAAAGCTCATCGGTTTTGAGAACTAGATTTTCCATTATTAATCCAGCTATCTGTTGCATCATTACATCAGCAGGCTTTTCAGGTATTATTATCGGCTCAACCTTTCCTTCCATGCCCATTTTTGCCAAAACTGAAGCTTCTAGAGCGTCATCTTCGTCTTGAACTATTATCACCCCCTTACTAACCTTTTTTAAGCTGTGACCGCTCCTGCCGGTTCTTTGAAGAAGCTTTAAAGCCTGTCTGGGAGAATTATACTGAACTATGAGGTCTAAGTCTCCTATGTCTATTCCAAGTTCTAAGCTTGAGGTGCATATAACGCCTGAAATTTTGCCGTACTTAATCCCAGTTTCAGCATTATTGCGCGTTTCTGCTGAAAGGCTTCCATGATGAATCGCTATAGGGTATGTTGGGTCAATAATCCTGATCTTGCTTGCGAGTGACTCAGCTTCACTTCTTGTATTTGTAAAAATGAGCGCTTTTTTACCTTTGACTTCTTTTAATAATTCTTCAAGCCTTACTGTTAAATCTGGAAGTAGTGGTCCTTCAGTTTTCTCTTTAGCTTTATGATATATTATTTTAAATGAAAAAAGCTTTTTGGGGAAAGCGGAAATTATCCGAATATCTTTTCCTGGTCCGACTAAAAATTTTGCAATTTCGTTTGCGTTGCCAACAGTAGCGGATAGACCCACTATTTGCAAATCATTTTTTGTAATCATTCTCAGCCTCTGTAAACTAACTGCTAGTTGTGTGCCCCTTTTATCGTTTGCCAATTCATGCACTTCATCAACTACAACGTGCCTTACATTCTTTAAAAGTTCTCTGAGCTTTTTGGCGACAAGGATTATTTGCAACGTTTCTGGAGTGGTTATAAGCAAATTTGGGGGCGCCAAAACCTGTTGTCTTCTCTCTTCTTTGCTCGTATCACCATGCCTTACAGCCATTCTAAAATCAAGCTTCTGCGCCCACCAGCTCAATCTATCTAATAGATCTCTATTCAAAGCTCTAAGCGGTGTTATGTAGATGATTGTAAGACCATTTTTGCCATTTCTAAGCATAAGGTCAAACAAGGGAAGCATTGCAGCCTCAGTTTTTCCAGATCCGGTAGGGGAAATCAACAAAGCGTTTTCTCCATTAAGTATAGCAGGTATAGCCAATTTTTGAATTTCGGATGGTTCTTCTAACCCTCTTTCTTTTAATAAAGCTTTTATGGGTTCACTTAAAGCTTCAAATCCATACTTATTTTTATACATTTACAGACTCATAACACGGCTCATAATATATAAATAAATTTATTAAAATTGTTGCTAACTAACGCAGCTTTTGATTACACTTATTTAACAAGTTTTTCAAAAGTGAAGCTTTTTTACTACAAGAAAACATCCTTAAACAACGTTTATTAACTTTTATAATATTTTAAATTAATTTTGATTTTTATTGCTAATATTGTTAAATTGTTCATATTTTAACCGTAAACTTTATAAAATATTCAAATTTAAATATCAGCCATAATGCCCTACGTTATAGAAAATGGGAAAAAAGTACCTAGGAACATAACGCTTGATGATATTTTAAAATCTCTTAAAGAAATCAAATTTGTTAGCATGCAATTTGTAGACTTAAGAGGGAAACTTCAGCACTTTTCTATTCCATCATATGAAATAAATGAGAACTCTTTCAAAGAAGGTTTTCCAAAGGTTGATGGCAGCAGCATAATTGGCTTTACTAGTATAGATGATTCAGATCTTGTTTTTATACCAGACATCACTACATTTTCAAAAATTCCATGGAATCAAAAAGAGGCTAGATTTATAGGCGGCATAATGTCTGAAATGGGCACTGTTAGATTAGATAGCGATTCAAGATTCGTTGCTGAAAACGTTCAAAAATTCCTTACTGAAAAGGGTTTAACAGCATTTTTTGGCCCGGAAGTTGAGTTTTTTGTCTTTGACGATGTAAGGTTTGATGCTGAATATGGTTACAAACAGTACTATAGGGTCATTTCTAATGAGGCACCATTTTCTAAAAACCCATTAAAAATGAGGGAAAAACAAGGATATTATCCTGAAACTCCAATTGATTCTTTAGCAGAATACCGTAACGTTGTTTCGGAATACCTTTATTCTTTTGGTTACATACCATTGGTTCATCATCATGAAGTAGCCGCTGTTGGACAAGTTGAAATAAATTTTGAAAAAGACACTTTAGTGGGCGCTGCTGATGGAATTCTAACTGTAAAATACGTAGCAACAAACGTTGCGAGAATTATGGGGAAATATGCTACTTTTATGCCTAAACCAGTGTTTGGAGAAAATGGTAGCGGCATGCATGTTCACGTAAGCATATGGGAAGGTAAAGAATATGATGCAAAGCGAAACCTTTTTTATGACGAAAATGATAAATACGCTGAGCTTAGTCAGACAGGTAGGTACTTTGTTGGCGGTCTTTTAACACATAGTAGGTCTTTAGCAGCAATTGTAGCTCCAACGACAAACAGCTACAAGAGGTTAGTGCCAGGCTATGAGGCTCCTACCTTTATAGCATGGAGCAGAGGAAACAGAAGTGCCAACGTTAGAATACCAGCTTACAAAAAAGCTTCCCCTTCAGAAAAGAGAGTAGAGTTTAGAACGCCAGATCCGAGCTGCAATCCTTATTTGGCGCTCTCAGCTATATTGCTAGCTGGTTTAGATGGTATAAATAAAAAGATAGATCCTGGTGATCCTGTCGATAAAAACCTTTATGAACTGTCAGAATCTGAGTTGAGAAATTATAATATAAAAAAGCTGCCTGGAAGCTTAAAAGAAGCTCTTGAAGAACTTCTTTCAGACAATCAATACCTTAAACCATTCTTTTCAGATACTTTGCTTGAAAAATATATTAAAATAAAGTACGATGAATACTATTCAGTAGTAGCTAGACCCCATCCTTATGAGTTTAAACTGTATTTTGATTTTTAAACATTAAAAGATAAGCATGTTATCTATCACATAAAAGAGCAATAAATACTATAATTCTTGAAACATATTCACTACAAAAACCTAAAGGCTTTATACCTCAAAAACTGGGTTTTATTCTTTATTACAAGTTATGACTAATTCTTCGCCTTTAATTACGTTGTTTGCCCTTAAAGTTTTACATATGTCACAAAATTCTCTTGCTATCTTTGCTGAACTTTCGCCATTTACCAGCCTTTTGGCAGCATTTTCAGCCTCTTTTTGTAGTAATTCGATTTTTTCATACTTAGATATCCATTTACCTCTTTTATTTGAAACGTAATAACTAATAACAGCCTGTGAAACACCCATCATTCTGGATATTTCTTCTTGTTTTAACCCATAATCATTAAATAATTTCTTTGCAATCAGGCTTCGGTATGTAGGTAATACGTATTTTACTACCTCTTCACAGACTGTTTTCAATACATAAAGTTATAAACCATATGAATAAATAAATATTGCTAACAAATTTGCGCGTCATTTAACGGCCAGTAAAGCATAGTGGTATCTAAAGTCTATTTCTATTATTCTAGTAAACCCTGAGCTTTTAAAAAGCTCTATAACAGAATTTTTGCTCAAATCGTTAGAATTAAAGAAAGGAGGTGAACGCGTACCAAGTATAAGTCCTGTTTTGATTGTATTTTTTTCGCCTAGTTTTTTTGAAACATTACTCATACATCTTAGACTTATACCTCTTGTTTTTATAAAGAATTTAGTATAATTTTCAAAATTTGTAATTTGACATGGATCTTCCTTATGAGGAATTACGTTTCTCATGCCAAATTTTAAAGATAATTTTTTTACGTATTCAAACCAAAGATCTTCTTGAATTATTACATGTATCTCCTTTACATATTTTCCTAAAATCATTGAATAAAATCCGTTTAAATCTCCTATGCTAACGAGCACGTCTTCTTGGTTTACCTTCAGTATTTTAACAATTTCTGATAAAGGAACTAATTCATCCCCAAAATCAGAGATTAAACCTTTTTTGTACACGCTTAAATTGTTAAAGTTTTTAAAATTTAAAAACATTGTTAAATTTTGCATTTTATACAATTTTAAAATAACTTTAAGGCATTGTTTTGCAAAATTAATAAATTTTTTAAAGCATTTATTATGCTGTTTTATATAATTTTCATTGTTGTAAAATATTTAAGCGTGCGGTGTTTATAACTTGCTCAAAAGACTCACGGCAATTTTATACGCTTCTTCATATTTTTTTGAAAGAACATTTGTATTGTAAGCTATAACAAAATCTTTCAACGTTATGATCTTTAGATTCATCAGCTGTTTGATCATATCTTCATCTAAGAGGTTTATTAAAGAAGTAACAGGGTATGAACCCGTTCTTTCTATAAGCATCTCAAGGCCGTTATTAGGCGGATACTTCCATGCTACAACTCCCATATTTTTACAATTTGAAAATTTTATTGCTTCCTCAGAAATTTTAGTGTTAGTTACTAAGTTAGCTTTTACGAAATCGTTGCCTGCATCGTTAAGGTCAATTAACCTCATGTATGTATATAGAGCCTCTTTAAGTCCAGTATAAATACCAAATTGATTGTGGTATTTTGTTTCGACAAATTCTTTACCATTTTTTCCAGTATATACTATGTCCAGCTCGTGCAAGGCGCATTTTCCGCTGTATATTTGTCTTACCTTTACGTTTTTTATACCAACCTCACTTAGAATTTTCGCAAAAAATTCTTCAAAATTGTATCCAGCAGGACCAAGTTTCATCATATCTTCCCTTAAACCGAACTTAACAGCGGCAGCGGGAAACTTTTTCCACATTTCAGACCTAACTTTAAAAAACAGTTCTTCAGTCGTTATTATCTCAGGCATCTCGTTTATTACTTGATCTATCAACGTAGTTGCGTTTTGAGCATCTAAACAGCATAACAAGCTTTTTAACAGTTTTTCTTTTGAAAAAATTTCGGTTCTTCCGTCCCTTTTTATTACCCATTTAATCATGTATTTAGTTTAGATTTCATTTTTATTAAGCTTTAAAATTAAAAATTTTGCCTAATGAGAAATTAGGGAAATAACTTCTGGATATTTAAGTCCACTTCCAGTTAGAATAACAACGACTTTTTCTTTATCTTTTATTTTTCCTGAATTGATAAGTTGAACGTATCCTGCCAACGCTGTTGCTGATGAAGGTTCAACTATAGCGCCTGCCTTTAGCAGTTTTGAAAGAGCCATAACTATTTCTTCGTCGCTGACAACTAAGGCATCTCCGCCGCTCTTTAAAACGGCTTCTTTCATCTGTTCAAGCCTAGGTGGGTTAAGAACCTGGAGCGCATCTGCTAATTTTGATGGTTTGCCCTCATGCTTTCCATGAATAGCATCATAAAGGGGAGAAAATCCAGACGCCTGAACCGCGTAAAGCCGTGGTAACTTTTCGCTCTTCTTAAATCCATTATAAAGTCCCAAAAGCAGGGTTCCAGAGCTTACCGGAGTTATGACAGCATCAGGGACTTTCCCTAGCTGTGAAATTATCTCTGATGCGATGGTTTCCATTCCTTTAATAAACCAGGGGTTCCATTGGTGCCCTATATAAGCACATCCCCGTGTCTCCAGCTCTCTTGCCCTGTTTCCAGCCGCTTCTCTGTCCTCTGCTTCAACTATTTCGGCTCCAAGGGCTTCTATAAAATGTCTCTTTGCTGGTTCACATCTTTTGGGAACTACAACGGTTGCCCAGATTCCTGCTGCAGCGGAATAAGCAGCCACTGAAATGCCAGCGTTCCCGCTTGAATCCTCCACTATGCAACCTATACCTAACCTTTGCGCTTGTGAAAGAGCCATAGCGGATCCTCTGTCCTTAAAAGAACCTGTAGGATTAAGATACTCCAATTTAAAATAAACGTTTCCTCCGAAGCCGAAAAAATTGATAAGGGGTGTGTTTCCTTCTCCAAGGGTTATTTTTGGAGCTTCAACTTTTCCTTTTATGTCTAACACACCGCCACAAGAAGGACATCTCCAAATCCATTTATCGGTATCCGCTTCAAAGCCGCATTTTTTGCAAATATACTTTGGCATGTTAATTATATTTTAATTGTCATAAATAAAGTTTTTATATAAACACGATCACGTTAAAAGATCTAGGTTAAGGGGCAACCTGTTTACTCGTTTTTTTATCAGGTTTTCTATTGCTCTGGCAGATGCTGGGGGCGCTCCAATAGTACCGGCTTCTCCTACTCCTTTTGCGCCATGAGGGGTGTTTGAACGTCCAAAGCTGGTAATTTGCACATTATATTTGGGAGCATTTATCGAATATGCAATTCCTGTCGCAGAAAGAGTTTCTGGAACCGGCTTACCATTTTCATCATATTTCAAAGCTTCTGTAAGAACCTCCTGAACTCCCATCAGCAGGCCTCCAGTAATTTGTCCATATATAGCTTCTAATGATAAGGGTTCACCTACATCGTAATATGCCCATATTTCTTTTATAACTGGTTTTATACCATCTTCAATTTCCGCTACAGCAGCTGTAAGTAAAAACGATATCATAGATGGATCCAGTTGCATGTTTTCATAATATTCTGAGCTTAATTCAGAACTTAGAACCTGTTGGGGTTCTTTTAGACCAATTTTTTCAGCCTTTTCTTTTAATGCAAGGGCTGCTTTATAAAGCGCATAACCAGCAGTTATTGCTGATCTGCTACCCCATGTTCCTATACCTTTTTCCAATTCACTCGTATTACCATTCATAAGAACTACTTTATCTTCAGGTATGCCAAGAACTTCCTTTATTATTCTTTTTACAAATAATTCATGTCTTTGCCAGTGTGCATTGCCTCCTAGCCATACTTTGACTGTACCGTTTTCAACTTTAATTTTTGCACTTTCCCCTCCATAAACAGCAGGAATAAGAATGCCAAAGGAAATTCCTGCATTCTTCTTTTTTAGCTCAGCATAGTTTATTTTTTTAATTCCATCTTCAAAAAATGCTTTAGATGGAAGGACTTTTAATCCAGTAGGAGATATAAATTCTTTTTCAGGTAGATTTTTTAATCGTACATCTACAGGATCTAATCCTAAATGGTCTGCGTACAAATCAATCATACGCTCTATAAAAAAGGCAGCTTCTGGCCTTCCCGCCCCTCTGTAAGGTCCTAATGGTGCTTTATTGGTGTATACTGAGTAGCCTTCTATAAAAACGTTTTCAATCATATAAGGACCTGTTATTTGATATCCTATCCAAGAAGGGGATGTTGATGAAAGATCATCAGCATAAGCTCCTACGTCTACAAAGATCTTTCCTTCAATGCCATCTATCTTTCCTTTTTCATCGCCATATATTTTCAACTGCGCTTTAACGCCTCTTCCTGGCCTTGTACTTGAAATGTGTTCTTCACGGCTTTCTATCCACTTAACAGGTTTTTTTGTTTTTATGCTTAAGTATGAAGCTATAACATACTCTGGATAAACGGCGCTTTTTGAACCGAAAGCCCCGCCAGTATCTGTCTGGTATACATTTATGTCTGCGGGATTTAAACCCAAAATTCTACTCAGTCCATTTTTTATAGAATAAACAGACTGCGTAGAGATCCAAACATTCAATTTTCCACTGTTGTAGAAGGCCACTATACCCCGGGTTTCTAGCGGGTTTGGTAAAACTCTTTCCATAAAGAGTTCATCAGACAATTTTATTTTAGATTCAGGGGAAAACTTTTTCCCAACCTCAAAGCGAGATACTATATTATCTTTTCTCCCCTCGTGTATAGGTTCTGAAGATAATGAATCCTCAATAGTTAAAATTGGTTTTAATTCTTCATAAGAAATTTCTACAGTTTCTGCCAGATCTTTGGCTTTGTATTTATCTTTATCATAAACTGCAGATACAGGTTGCCCATAGTAAAGGACTTTCTCTTTTGCGAGTACAGGCTCAACTTCATAATTTTTACCTTTTCTGTATGATTCTCCTGTTGAAACTAAAGTTAAATCTAAAGCGTCAGCAGTTAATCCTCCTTTTACTTTTAAAAGTTTGGCATGTGCTTTTGTTGACCTAACTATTTCTAAATAAAGCATGTCTGGAAAATTAATATCATCTACAAAGCTTCCTTTTCCTTTGAAAAATTTTTCTGTCCTTTCACTCATTTTTTGCGACCTCCGTTATCGTTTTTATTATCTGGTCATACCCTGAACATCTGCAAACAACTCCCGCGATGTCTTCCTTAACTTTTTGATAATCTACATTTTCTTCATTATCTAAAATCCAGGTGCCTATTATTGAGAAGCCTGCAGCACAAAATCCGCACTGTAGAGCCTTCCTTTCAGAAAGTGCTTTTTGTACCTTGTTTAAACCATTTTTTCCAGATAATCCCTCAACGGTTATGATTTTTTTGCCTTCTGCCTGTACAGCAAGCATTAAACAGGATTTAACAGGCATTCCATCTAAAAGGACCATACATGAGCCACAAGATCCTGTTTCGCAACCTACATGGGTACCTTTAAGTCCAGCTACATCCCTTATAAAATCAACAAGAAGCATTCTAGGCTCCACATCTGATTCATAATCTGTTCCGTTTATGTTTAATTTTATTTTCAAAGCTTGAGCACCTCATCGATAGCGCGGGAAATCAAAGTATAAAGAACCTTCTTTTTATAGTTAGCCGTACCAAAACGGTTATTTTCAATGTGCATCGTGTTAACGTAATCAAACATTCTTTCCTTGATTATTTTAATTTCATCTACATTTGAAAATTCGGAGAGATCAAATTTAACAGGTTTTCCAACAGCTTCACCTCCAATAGCAATTTTGAAATCTTTTATGACATTTTCTTCGATCTTAGCAATTGCAGCTACGATTCCTACATAATGGTCGAGGAAATTTATAAAATGCTTTTTATACGATGTTCTGTATCCGTTTAACATTTTATAATTAACTCCAAGTAATATTTCGCCTTTGTTTAACACTGTTTTAAAAGGCTTAATGTAAAAATTCTTTATTGGCAAATAGGTTATACCGTCTTTTTTTCCTATTACGGCCTGTGCATCTATCGCCGTCAAGGCCACAGGCAGGTCATTACTTGAATCGCCTAAACATACATTTCCACCTACAGATCCCATGGATCTAATGGCAATATCTCCAACGGTTGACGCAGATTTTACTATCAATTCGCTAGCAGAATCATTTGGCAATACGTCCTTCAATTTGTAGAGTTTCGTATTAGCTCCTACGAATACCTCATCTTTGTTTATTTTTACTATATTTAGCTCAGGAATTTGGCTAATATCTATTACAGCTTCTGGTCTGATTAAGCGATTCTTTAGCATTAATACAGCAACTGTTCCCCCTGAAATTATAAGAGGTAATGATATCTGGTTTGCTTTTTCGTAATATTCATCCAAAGTGTATGTTCTTATATATTTAAAATTTGGTGGAATTTTCATCAGTTATTTTTTAAAAATTTAAAAATATATGTTTTGCTTACAATAATTCCAATTCCTCTAGCTTCTTTAAAACTTCTTTGCTATGACCTACCGGAACAACCTTTGGAAATACAAACGCTACTTTTCCTTCTTTATTTATAATATATGTAATTCTCCTTGTTCTATTACCAATTTGAGCTCCATAAGCTTTGATCACTTTTCTTTCTGGATCCGAAAGCAGGTCAAATTTTAAACCAAGCTTCTGGCTAAACTTCCTGTGTGAATCTACAGAATCAGAGCTTATCCCAAAAACCTTTACGCCTTTGGATATCATATATTCTATGTTCTCATTAAAATCCTTTGCTTCTGCAGTACAACCAGTAGTGAAATCTTTTGGGTAAAAATAGATCACTACTGTTTTTCCCCTAAAACTGCTAAGTTTAACAACATCGCCGTTTTGATTTTGAAGCTCAAAATCAGGAGCTTCATCTCCTATCTTTAGCATAATTAATTTTTATTTTTTTAAAAATAAATATGTTTTGTTATCTAAAATTTTTAACTTATATAGTATTGCATAAAATTATCTTTTGCAGGCTGGAAATATCTCATAGAGCGCTACAAATTTACTTGCTGTACTGAATTTGGTTGCCAACTATGATTTACATGCTAAACGCGGATTGAACGTTAATAGTTTATAGAAATAGCTAAACTTTTACGGAGTGAATGCGGGCGATTAAGCAAAAAGCTCCAGCTGATAGTTGAAGAGATACACTTTATATTTAGGAATATTTATATACTAAAAATATATAAACTTAGAGGCAAGTGACAAAATTTTGAGCGAAGAAAACGCTTCAAAAAGTACGAACAACAACGTTTTGTTAATCGGGAAGAAGCCAGCTAAATCTTACGCAGCGGCAGCTATGTACAAAATGGGTTCAGAAAACACAATTATCATTAAGGCCAGGGGAAAGGCTATCTCTAAGGCAGTAGACGTTGCTGAAATTATTCTCAACAAGATAGGCAATGGAAAATATGGCCTTGGAAACATCACAATAGGTACAACTACGTTAGAAAATGAGAATACAAAGAGAAGCATTTCAACGATCGAGATTACTTTAAACAAAAAGTAAACAGTAAACAATAATATTTTTATTTTGCGTTTTTTGTTTTTGATCAATTTTTTAAGATTAACATTTTTAAAACCCTTTTGACATTGAAAAGTAAGTTAAGATGTTGCTGGGTCCAATTAATTATGAGATAATAATGATTTTCATTTTACTTGGAGTTTTAGCCAGCACTTTTTCTCATAAGATAAACGTCCCATATACTACAACTCTGTTGATTCTTGGAATGTTTATAACGTTTTTGAACATAAAGTTGAACTTTGCCCTCCAAGTGTCATCTTTAACACATTTACTTTCTGCAGAACTCTTTTTTAACTTAATATTACCTCCAATAATTTTTAAAGCAACTTTAGATTTAGACTATAATCGTTTTGTAGATAACCTGTGGCCTATAGTTTATTTAGCTACAGTAGGCGTTTTAATTTCTGTAATCATGATTTCCGTTTTGATCCATTTTTTTCTTAAACTTTCTTGGTATTATTCGGCTCTTTTTGCCACAATAATTTCGCCGACAGATCCTGTTGGCGTGATTGCTACCTTAAAACATACAAAGGTAGTTCCAAACACGACGTCTTTGATAGAGGGTGAAGCTCTGATAAATGACGCAACTGCTATAACTATATTTTCTGTTTTATTAACTTTTAGAACAAGTTTCTTTTTAGTTAACTTTTTTAAAGTCATACTTATGGTTTTTATAGCTTCCCCTCTAATAGGTTTCGCCTTTGGATATTTCTCAAACAAACTCATTACACTAATATCAGGTATGGAGACCAGAATTTCGTTAATTTTTGTAATGTCTTATCTTTCTTTTTTTGTAACTCAGGCATTAGGCGGTTCAGGAATAATATCAGAAATAATAACAGGTTTTATGATTTCTACAAACCTTGGAAGTTTTAAAAATGAAGTAAACAATTTTTGGTCAGTGATAGATTATATTGTAACTTCGTTGCTTTTTATATCCATGGGGATTGTTTTCAACCCGTTTTTGATAATTAATTATTTTGTAATAATAATAATTTCATTTATAATTGTTTTTACATCAAGGATAGCTATTATAAGATCATTAAGGTTTTTTAAAGATGTTCAATATGATTATCAGCTAGCTTTTTTAGCTGGAATTAGAGGGGCTATACCTTTAGTGTTAGCTTTAAACCTCCCACCACTCATAAGTAAAGGTATAAACTATACAAACCTGATAATAGCTATGACAATAGGCGTAGCATCAATATCTTTGATAGTACAAACTGCACTAGCTCAAAAAAGAATCGCAAAACTTTCCTCCTCTGAGATGTTAGAGGCAAATTTTTAAATAAACATTTTAACGAATATAATAAAAATATGTTGCAGTTTAAAAAGTTAAATTTATAAAAAATTATTTTAGATAAAAGTATTTCACATCTGTTTCTTAATATGCTTTTTCTATTCTAAAGCTATTATTCGCCATTTGGGCTTTAATGATGAAGCTAAGGGATGTTCCAATGAATCCACGCACCATTTGCATACATCAATATTTGCGTTTTTGCTAAATTAATTTCGTTGAGTTTTTTAGACAAGTTAGTAGTTTATTATTTTTTGCTAAGTTTATCAAAATGTTTTTTCAGAGCTTTATAACAGAGTTTATACAGATCGCCAATTTTATGTTGGGCCTCATTTGTTGTACACTAAAAACGTTAAAACGGATGAGGCTCTTATAAATTTCCTCACAAAAGTGAAGCGTTATACTTGCTGGAATACTGTAAATAGTCTAGGCTCGCTTCGTTCGTATTTCTATAATATTATAACTTTATCATTATTTGTACATCCATAACATTTGTGCCAGTTGGACCAGTCTTTATAAGTCCATTAACTTTTTCAAAAAAAGAATAAGAGTCGTTGTTCGCAAGATAGTATAATGGATCAATATTTAACTTTCTAGCCCTATCCATCGTAGTCCAATCAGCTACCGCCCCAGCAGCATCAGTAGGTCCATCGATGCCATCTGTTCCAACAGAAGCAGCAACTTCCCCTTTTTTCAGCGAGTTTACCAAAGAAAGAACAAATTCTTGATTCCTTCCTCCTTTGCCATTTCCCTTTACTTTTACGACGGGTTCACCCCCTGAAATAATTGCTGTATGTTCATGCGCATCATTTAAATATGAATAGAGTCTTAACGCTTCTGTTTTGGCTTCACCGCTTACTATTGTACCTAAACTTATTGCGTTTAGTCCAAGTTCGTTAGCTTTTTTAGCTGCAGCCGCTATAGCGTCTGAATTTTTACAGATAATTATGTTTTGTACTCGTTCGTTAGGGAATTCATCGGATTTTACAGTTTCTGATAAACCGTATCTTTCAGGATGTTTAAGAATGTCCAGAACAATTTCATCATTAACGTTGTATTTATTCAACACATTTATTGCATCGTCAAAAGTTGTGTTGTCAGGAGCAGTTAACCCTGAAGCTATCGTTGAAAGGTCATCTCCTATAACATCTGAAACAATGTAGGCATAAATTTTTGCCTCTGTGATTTTTGCGGCTCTTCCACCTTTTAGATAAGAAAGGTGTTTTCGCACCGTATTCAGTTCATATATGTTTGAGCCAGCGTTCATTAGCTGTCTAGTTATTAATTTTAACCTTTCAGGCCCTACAACGTAATCGCCAAGTAACGACGATGCGCCTCCAGATATTAAAAATATTATCAAATCTTGAGGCCCTGTGTTCTTTAAAATATTATAAACTATCCTCGCGGCTTCATAACTGTTAAAATCTGGGTAAGGATGACCAGCCTGTAGCCCTGACTCTATTTTGACGTTTGAAACTGCAAACCTAACATCTGCAACTTTCTTTAAAGGTTCAAACATTCTGGGTGCCGCTTTTCCAACAGCTATGACTATTTTTCTGTTTTTATCATTTTTTTTAAAAAACTCAAGAGCATCTAAAAGTTTTGGATAAGGATCAGCTGCTTTTATCGCTTCTTCTAATAAAGGAAATATAATTTTGCTTTCGTTAGCTATTTCAATTTTATCAGCGTTTAATATCATAATAATAAATTTATGATATAAAAACTATTTTTATAAACATTTTTACTTTAATTTAAAGTTTAAATACATACGTTTAAAAAAAGAATTAAGAATGCAAAGAAGCCTTTTAGATATTATCAGTACAAACGGATACACAACGCTGATTGAGGGGGAGCCAGGACAGGGTAAGACAACTATATCGTTAGCCGCATGCGCTTACAAAGGCTCTTGCAAATATATTTCATATGCAGAGCCTGAAGAATCTTTAAAAAGAAAGCTATCAAAAGTTGAAAAGGGCAAGGACGTCAAAATAGAGGTACTAAGCGCTATTACTGGAGAACCATCAAAAGTATTTTCTGAAATAATCAGCGGATTAAACGAAGGAAAATTAGTCATAGTGGATTCGCTTGACGCCTTTATGTACAGCTTAAAAGACGAAAGCGAGATGAGGTCATTCTTGCAGGTCCTTTACGGATCTTCTAAGAAGAAAAAAGGTACGCTACTTTTTATTTCAGAAAACGTAAACCCTGCTTCAAAACATGTTAGGTTCATATGCGACGCGCTTGTAAGTCTTGACAACGTAGAAGTTATGGGGAGCTCGATAAAAAGGGCAAAAGTGATAAAAGATAGAGATTATGCTATAAAGGCCCCATTTTATTACTATACAATTTCTGACAGACTGAAAATTTTTAGTCCATCACCAACATTTATTAAACAGAATTTTGGTAGATTAAAGACCTTTAACAGGCCCAGCGAAGGCACTATAGACGCCGAGATCGCCTTAGGATACAACATACTTTATGATGTTGATCTATCTGTTTCTGACCTGGTACTGAAAATATTTAGAGAAACCCTGGCAGCAGATTATTTAAGATTAGGATACAGTGTGGACTACTGGTTGGGCCCGCAAGAAAGTGAGGAAGAAGTCTTGGCTGATATCAAGCAGCTGGTCGAAACAAAAATAGATAGGCTTAAAACTATATACGTAGATCCTCAGGAATTTGAATACAACTCTGAAGATTATCTTAGACATATAGTTACTACTTATGGAAAAGATAACTCAGTTGATATAATACACCTTCTACTGCAAGAAGACTTTGCAGTAAAGCAACCTGTAGAGTATGAAAGGTTTGTAAAAAATGCAACAAAAGAAAACCTTAAGCTAAAAAGGATAACAATACTTTTTGGATACTCGAACCAAGAGGCATTTAAAATTAGGGCTAAATATTCAAACGTTTTAAGGAAGATCATGATAAAAGATGGTTTCCTTTTCTGGAGAAGCTTGCGCCCCCTTGGCAACGTTTATCTGGCTGATTTTAAATTAGAAGAAGGTTACGTTTCTTTTGAAGAAATGCTCTGACATACTCACCGCCTTAAAGGGCTAGCGTTCCTTCAAGGCGGGTCATGGGTTTGTGGTTTATCGCCTTCATCTTCATGACTTCATAGCTAGTGATTGCCTACCCGCTCCGTTCGTCCAGCGGTAGACCACGGGCTGTGCCTTCAGCCACTTACCCTATCCTCAAAGAACTCGGGGATATGTAGAATGTTTATTGCCCCGTTCAGATCAGCGTTTATTACCTTCCCTGTGTGAGGACACTTGAACAAGTCTCTTTTAATCCTCCCGTTCTCGTGAATTTTCCCACACAGGGAACACTTCTTAGACGTATTTTCCTCATCCACAAGCTTAACCTTTATTTTGTATTCTTCTGCAACGTTCTTGATTTGCTTTATTATTGATAAATAGTTCCAGAAGTTTGTATTTCTTTCGTTTCCTTTATCTTGAGCTATTCCCTTTGGATAGCCGATGTATAATTCCCCTACACCTTTGTCATAAAGAGATTCTACGATTTCCCTTGCTAGCCCTTCTCTAGCGTTCTTTAGTAAAAGAGAACGCTTTTTGTAAAGTTTTTCAAGCTTCCTGCTAGTTTTTAAGCCGTGCCTTGCAAGCCTCTTTTCTTCTATTGAAATGCGCTTTGTTATCTTCTTGAATTCAGATAGCACTGAACCTCCTTTGAAGATCATTCACGAGCCGTCTTGAACAGCAACGGTTGCAAGGTTTACAATGCCTAGATCTATGCCAGCCTTCATTTTGCCTTTTGGCTTATCATTTATTTTTACGCTCATAGGAATCCTCGCGTACCAATTTCTTCTAACGTTATTGTAGAATATTTCAAGGGTTCCTTGCTTGCCGACCCACTTGAGCTTACCATTGAACTTTAGCCTTAGGTTAAAGTCCAAAAGATATATTTCGTTTCCTTCAATCTTGTACCTGTCGTTTCTAATCAAAAGAAATAAGTCATCTTTCTTTTTGTGAAGTGGCTTTGGCTTCATCCACTTATGCAATTCTCCTTCTTTCTTCTTTTTGCTTAGCTCGAAGAAAGATTTCCACACGGAAGCGTTCTTTCGCGTTACTTGCTGAACGTTTGCCCCGTGCATACAGCTTTGAATTTTTCATAAACGATTTTTTCTGTTTCATTAAAATTTACAGGCTCGTGCTTTTTGTACTGCTCAAGCCTTAACTTATTAACTTCGTTCCAGCAATCAACGAACGCCTTTCCGAGAACCGTTAGTTTAGCTTTTGTTTCTTTTCCTGCAATGATGCGCATCGTGTTTGATCGACGCAAGCTTTCTGTTATTTTATGCTAATTAAGATTATAAATACTTAAGCCTTTTTCATTAGAAAACACGTTAGCAAAATATTTCAGCATCCACGCCTCTAGAAGAGGCGAGGCTTTCTTTCGTTTTGTAAAACGATTAAATTATTACTTAAATGCAATAAAAAATACATTAAGTAAAGTTTTTATACTGCATAGCTAATATTTCTAGCATGGTAAACAGGATAGACCTGAAGCAAGATGAAATGCCAGATTACTGGTATAACATACTTCCAGACCTCCCTGAACCTTTACCATCTCCAAAAGATGTTACAGGAAAATCGTTTGAAACGCTTCAAAAGGTTCTTCCATCAACCGTTTTAAAGCATGAGTTCTTAACGGAAAGAAAATTAAAAATTCCAGAAGAGCTTATTGAACTTTATCACCAAGTTGGAAGGCCTACTCCAATAATAAGGGCAAAGAGGTTTGAAAAATTTCTTAACGCTCCAATAGAGATCTACATGAAGATGGAAGCGTATACTTTTTCTGGTTCACATAAAATCAACAGCGCCCTCGCACAAGCTTATTACGCAAAGCAAGATGGGGTTTCATTCGTAACAACTGAAACTGGAGCAGGACAATGGGGAATAGCCGTGTCTCTTGCTGCAGCTTTAAACGGTCTAAAGGCAAAGGTTTTTATGACTGGATCTTCTTATTATCAAAAAACTTATAGAGTTACTTTGATGAAAATGCTTGGAGCTGAAGTCTATGCAAGCCCCAGCGAGCTAACAGAGATAGGCAGAACACTTTTAAAAGATGAGAAAAATCGTTATGGTTCGTTAGGTATAGCAATAAGCGAAGCTGTAGAGTACGCTTTAACGCATAACGGGAAGTATAATGTGGGAAGCGTCGTAAACTCAGACATAATGTACAAAACGATTGCCGGAAATGAAGCGTTAATACAACTGGAAAAGGAAGGTATTGTTCCTGACTATATAATAGGTGCTGTTGGAGGTGGCTCGAACTATGCTGGTTTGGCCTATCCTTTTTACGGAAAATTTAAAAACAAAATCAAGTACATAGCAGCCGGTTCTCTTGAGGTACCTAAAATGACAAAGGGTGAATACAAATACGATTTTCCAGATACAGGTAAAATATTACCTCAGCTGATGATGTATACTATAGGATACGAATTTATTCCTCCTCCAATCTACGCGGGCGGGTTAAGGTACCATGGCGTTGCGCCAACATTAAGTTTATTGATGAAAAACGGAATAGTAGAAGCAAGAGATTACGACCAGGAAACGGCTTTCAAGTTTGCAGAACTTTATACGAGAACCGAAGGTTACGTGCCGGCTCCTGAAACAGCTCATGCACTACCTATAATCAAAGAAATAGCGGAACAAGCTAAAAAAGAAGGTAAGAAAAAAACGGTATTAATGAGCTTTTCAGGTCATGGATTGTTGGATCTAGGTTCTTACGCTACAATGTACACTTAACGTTGTATGTAAGACATTATTTTTTAATTTAAATTTCATATTTTTTAATAAATGGTTATACTCTTTACAAAACTGATTTGTTTAATTTTTGGAATAAGATCTCCCTGTATTTGTCCGTCTGTAATTATGTAAAGTTTTGGTTCTTCATAAATATCTGGATCTTCAGCAATGACTTGCTTGATACTTAACTTTGCAGATGAGATCAAAGATGAAACAGCAGCAACAATACCCTCTTCTTTAGGATCTTTTGCTGTAATTTCTATCACGCCATAGCCAAGTTCAGAAGCAACAGAAATCATGTTTACTGTTGTCTTTAGTTTTGAAAAAACATTAGATAAAAAAGGATCTGATGATATTTCTTTGACTAACGATTTTACTACTCTTTGATCCACTTCTGCGGCCCTTGCTATTGAAACATAGGGAATCTCTATGTCGTTACAGTATATCGATCCATCTTTAATAGATAGACCATAAGAAATTAACTTTTTAATTAACTTGACCTTAGCGGGTTTATCTTTATACCTTTCTAGTAATATTTTCATAAATGAAACCAATTTTGCCATAATTTAGCTTTCATTATATTTAAGTTTAGCTGATATGCTGTTAACTACCTTGACCATGTGGTTTCAGCTTTCAATCTAATTCAGAAATACTAGCAACCGCAACACTGAGTAAGCTTGTATCAACGTTCGGAGCCATATTTGGGTAGGTATTCTAATTTTCTCAAACCCGTAAATTTATCAGCTTTGTAAGTTGGCTATCTTCAACTTGCTAAAGCGAGTTTTACTTCCTTAATCCTCGTTAGGTTAAATAAAGGGTAAAATTTAAATCTAAACAGTAGATAGTCATTTATGCCCGCGGTAGCTCAGCCTGGTAGAGCTTCCGGCTGTAGAGGCCTGCAGAGGCTGGCCTTATCAGCATACCAGGCTCACAGATACCGGAGTGTCGCAGGTTCAAATCCTGCCCGCGGGATCATTAATGTTGATTAACACATTTCTTAATCAAAGTTAATTTTTCTGTTGGTTAAACTGAAGTTATAACAATAGCCTAAGTGGAATGGTACAACACATTTTACGTTGGAAACATGCTTAGAACATAGAACCCATAGAACCTTTTAAAATGTCTCGCTGCCATGATTCTTAAGAAAAACTCAGAAATAATGGACGAAGTGGTTAAATTGTTTGTTGCTCGGCCTATATTACTTGAAACCTCTACTAATTCAGAAGAAATCTATAAAGAACTCTCTATCTTGAAAGTTTTTTATTTGAAGTTCGATAAATAAGTTACAAACTTCGCCCCTTCTAGTGTTAGATAAAAACTTTTAATCTAAAAATACAATCTTGTTGTAAGATGCATTCCTCTGGTCAACTCAGCAGATAAGGAGCAGTAGTTGATTTCTCCTATAATACAAAAGGATTACATCTACAAAGTTAAGTACACAAATAAATTGCAGTAAATAATTGTGACAAGAGATATTCTACACAAAACAAAGAACGCACGGTATGCTTGTGAAGGTAGGCTTTGAAGAAACTGAAAATTGAAAGAAGAGCAAGCATATTATTTACGATAAAAAGAAAAACATTCAAGTCGAATTCTCGAGGGGAACAAAGTAACTTCATTAAGTTAGGCATCAACGTTTTAGCAAACGTAGACACTGAGATTGTAATAAAGCCCAAGGAAAATTCAAGCTAAAATGGGATCTTATACAAGGCAAGGTTTGCAGGTTAAAATTACATTTTCATAATTGAAAAAGGATTACATTGAATTCTTTACATTTTTTATTAATATTAGAACGATCAAAAAATATTGGCCGAAGGTTATATTTACTTCATGGTGGATGCTTAATAGTTCAACAAACACGTTATATAAAAAGAAAGAATACGAATACAATTATACATTATGTAACAAATGAGCTCTAAGAAAAACCGCTCATCAGCTCCATTATAAAGTAGGACTTTAGTTTCTTAAGTCCATAAGGTTAAACTATTGCTGGGCGCATTAAAACAAAAGACATATTATGCTAAAAATAACATTTAGATTGGTATGGAAAGGCCTAACGTTATTCTGATCATTCTTGATACGCTCAGAAAAGATGGTCTTAGCTGTTACAATAATAAAGTCAGGACCCCCTTTTTTGAGAGCTTCTGTTCTGAAGCTCAGTTTTACAGAAACGCTATAGCTCCTTCTCCATGGACTGTGCCTTCATCTGTATCTTTTTTTACAGGGAAATACGCTTCAGACCATGGAGTTCATGAAGAACTTAAAGGAAATGTTTACCCCAACGTTTATGAGAAGCTTAAAAATTACAGTGGTGAGCTACTTGCAGAAAGGTTAAAGAAAAAAGGGTACAACACTTTAGGAATAACCTCCAACGACTGGATAGGCCCAGGAACAGGGTTTGACAGGGGGTTTAACGCATATATGTACAACGCAGGCCCAGTTGACACACTAATTAATAAGATCGAAAAGGAGTTAAGGCCTGAAATAAGAAAGTACGGAAGTAGTTTTTACGAAATAGCTATGAACGCTATTAAAGGAAAAATCAACGGTTTTAGTTTTTTAAAAGATTATCTTTACTACAGAAAAATGAACAAAAACCTGGAGGACATGGGCTATCCTGAGAATAAAGATGGCGGAAACATAGTAAACATACTGAAGAACACTTCGCTCGAACAGCCTTTCTTACTTTTTCTTAACTTTATGGAAGCGCATGAGCCTTACAGAACGTTATACAGAAAAAGGAAAAAATACGCGAGCGTAGGTTTACTTATCACTGCACTCTATCTTGAAGGTAAGCTGAACTCGGATCTGATTTCCGATACTTTAAAAGATTATTATAATGAGTCATTTCTCATTGACAATTTTGTTTCAGAGATAATACAGTATATCAAGGAAGAAGGCGTTTTCGATAATACGCTCTTTATAGTTACTTCAGACCACGGACAAGCGCTGTTTGAAAAGGGCTTCTTTGGGCACGGCATATTTCTTTACGATGAAATCATCGAAGTTCCACTTATAATAAAATACCCTAAGAATTATAGACCAATCAAAGATGATGAGAAAAAATACTTCAACATCAAGGACCTCTTTGGCCTTATAGACGAAATTACTGATGGCGAAAATCCCGAAGATATGCAGAAAGATATTAGCTTCTCAGAATCCTTTGGGTCAAACGTACAGGTTTCTGCTCTTTCTGTGCTTAATGAAAGGCTTAAAAGCAAGCTTGAAGAGCTTGTAGCTCCAAGAAAAGCCGTATATAAAAAAGGTTACAAGTTAGTGGTAAACGGTATATCAGGCGATGTGGAGGAATTTAAAAAAGGGAAAATAAATAAAGATCCTAAGGATGAAAAAGAAATTTTTAACGAAATGCTTGACGAGCTTTACTTTTTTAAGGGAAAAGAAAAGTTTAAACTTCCTCAGAGATTATAAAATCTTATAGTTCTTTATCAACTAAAAAGTGCAAAAGATCCTTCTTATTTACACTATCCACGATGCCGTATTCAACATTTTTAAAATTTGAATAGTTTGTGTACTTATGGGTAATAGGGCGGTAGCAAAGATCCAACTTCTTCTTTAGTAAGAAATAAGAGGTACGTGAACACACATAGGGAGGAGGTGGGAATACAGTAAGCGTTCCCCATGAAGTCTTCTTCGGCGTGTAAGTAAGTACTTCGAGACAGGAGCGGAAGGCTTCCGATGAACTTGTGAGGGAGTTGCATAAAGCTGTGAAGCCAAAGCTCTACGCGTACGATAGGTATGCTATTGCGTACCTACATGCGCCTACGTAGAGCAAACCCTGATTTAGACGTGAACAACAGCCAATAGCCTATTACCATTTTCATTATTTTTTTAAGATAGGGCCATCAGCATGCTGAAATTTTTCACTTCAGTTATCGAGGTTTCCATATAACACTCGTGATCAGTGCCAATAATTTACAGAATATCTTTTATCCAGCTAAATAGGTGCATTTAACTTAAACCCATAACTTTAACATTATGCAAATAATAATATTGGCTTAATCAATTCTGGAATCTGATAATTTGATGATGAAACTGATTCAAATGGTCGCAAAAAGGGTATTATAAACGGTGCCATAACGCTAAAAATTATCCCGTTTATTGTGGAATTTATAGCATACGTGGTGCCTAAAGTTTCACTAAAAAGTCCTAAGGTTGTGTCCATTAATGTGGCCCCACCTACAGCTATCAGGTCTTCTGGATTTTTCCGAGCCTTAAAAGAAAGGGGATGAGAATAAACGATAGCTCTTCTCTGAAAAGTTCACTAGAAAGGCAATTATGCTTGCACCTTGGTTCAAAATACTTTGCGACGAGCTGTCCATCAAGTTGGTACAAGCCGAAAACTATGAAAAAGAAAGGTTTAACGGTTTGAAAAATAGTATGTATATTATGAGGAAAGAGGCCAAAAATCCTACCAAAATTGCTGTTGAAACTGAAAACATCACGCCTTTCCATACTTTAAAAAATGAATTAAGAGCAAGGATGTTTTCTATCTTTATTCCTTACAAGAAATATAAACAAAAAGAGCTCAATATCCAGGATTAAATCGGAGGGAACGCTAACTTTTATATAGAAACCGAGAAAATATCCCAGACTCAACGAAATAAGGTAAACTAATTCTCTAATGTCTACGTTTTTGCTTTTGATGAAGCGGAATCTCTCCTTCCGGAAAAATCCTAATGCTATATGTAAACAGAACTGTAACTGAAGTGGCTATTAAAGATAAAAAAGGAATATTAAGAAGGTCTTCATGTAAACCTCTACTGCGTCCCAATAGTAAATCGTTAATTATAAGGATCATCACAACTACTTTATTAACTGTTGCGTCAGGCATAAAAGCCTTTAAACGGCCAAGCGCTATAGCTAGCAGGTATACGGCAACAAGATAAAAATAAAACTACATAATCAATTTCCCATGAAATGATTTTAAAACTTTTATTGATGTAAAGTTAAAAGAATTTTATGCAAAAGGTCTTGGTTTCATTCAGATTCTTTAATGAATGGATAAAGTTTCTGAAAGATAATGGACTCGAAGTTAAAGCCTGGGACTCTCCTGTTCCTCCTTCAAAGATATGGATAAAAGAAAACATCAGTGATGCTGACGGCTTGCTCTGCAGTCTTGTGAACAGGATAGATCGCGAAGTCATAGATGCGGCCAAAAAGCTTAAGGTCATAAGTACTTTCAGCGTTGGATATGATCACATAGATGTAAATTACGCTAAATCGAAGAAAATCAGGATAGGTTACACCCCCGAGGTCCTTACAGATGCTACAGCTGATCTGATATTTGGGTTGATCCTTGCTGTTGCCAGGAGAATAGTTGAAGGAGACAGGTTAATAAGATCTGGAAAATGGAACCAGCCTTGGACTCCTGATTTTATGCTTGGAACAGAAGTCAACGGTAAAGTTCTTGGGATAGTTGGAATGGGAAGGATAGGTAAAGCGCTCATAAAAAGAGCTAAAGGTTTTGGTATGAAAGTGATTTACAACAGCAGGACAAAAAAGGATGTTGACGCAGAATTCGTTGACCTTGACTATTTGGCTAAAGAATCAGATTTCGTCGTTCTCGCTGTGGACCTTAACCCAACAACATATCATATAGTAAACAAGGATTTTATTGAAAAAATGAAAAGGAGCGCTTTCCTGATAAACGCCTCAAGGGGTAAAGTTATAGATGAGACGGCTTTAACTGAAGCTTTAAAGTTAGGTAAAATAAGGGGGGCTGCTCTGGATGTTTTTGAAGAAGAACCAATAAGCCCTGACAATCCACTTATAAAGCTGGAAAACGTTGTGCTAACGCCTCACATTGGAAGCGCGACGTATGAAACAAGGCAGAAGATGGCTGAAGTTTCTGTTAAAAACTTATTAGCAGGAATAAAAGGAGAGCAAATGATCTACGAGCTTTAATCTTGCAGGGCTAAGAGGCTGAAGATCCTCTTTCGTGAGCTTTAGAGAGCCACTTATAATAAAGATTTTTTCATTTGAACCGCTAAAGGAATTTATTTGCTTCCAAAACTAAAGAAAAATTCCAAGAGCAGGGAGGAAGAAGCAAACGCTGTTCAGGAGAATCTTGCAGGGTTCTACTGCTTCTTTTTACGCTCTAAACTAGAAAGGAGCATATACAAATTACTGAAGCTCAAAAAGACAAAAAGAGTCACCATAAACATGGTAACTCTTGCAAAAGGTATTTGGTGATCTATCAGATCTTTTAGGGGAAACTTAAATGCCTTGAAGAGGAAGGCTAGCACTAATGTTAAGAATGTTTGTTAAGACTAATAGCTTATGGCTGTCCTGTGAGTTAAAAATGAACACGTCTAAAAAAGAGCTCACTTGCACTTGTTGCAACTCTACGTTAGACAAAAGCATAGCTTCAGTTTAGTTATTCTAAAGGATAGGCTTTCACATGGAATTTAGGGAATACGCCCTTGCATGAAAACGCCTCTGCGATGTTGGAATACTTTGCAAAGAATTTCTCACGTAAGCTTAAGCTTATCGATGAACTGTTAAACGCAATTAATGTTAGGCCTGTTCGCAAGAGTTTATCATTCTAACATAGTATATTTTATCTCGCCAATCTTTGTTGTCCTTATAAAAGTTCCATGTTTCAGCACTATACCTCTTAGAGAAGCATAAATAGCAAATGGCACAAAAACGAAGTACAGTATTTCAGAAAAAAGAGCATAAATGTAATTCAAACCAATCTTTGATGCAGAGGATGTCATCGTTACAATGCCCGAAAACATTATGAAAGCCGTAAAAAATAATATTATCGGCCTTAATTGTGGTTGATTAAAGTAAATATATCCTCCTGAGATCATCGATATTATGAGAGCAAAAGTTATGAAAGGCGTAAGCCCCGTCATTACTAGATCGACTTTATTCGCGAAAGGCATGTTACTCTGTATTATTTCATTAATATTTTTTAAAGTTGATCTTATCATTCCTTCATTCCACCTCACGTACTGATTTATAGAATCTTTGAGGTTAAATGGAACCTCACACTTTACAGCTATGTCAGGAGCATAAGCTATCTTGTGACCGTCTTTGGCGAGCCTTAGGGTCAATTCCCAGTCCTCTCCTATATCTTCATTTAACCTATATTCTTTTAGAAGAGCTGTTTTTATGATAAAATTGCTGCCGGTTAAAGTAACGGGCAAACCTATATAAAATTTTGAAGGCTGTTCTATCAGCTGATAGTAGCTCTGAATTATTGAGTTCGCCTTTGCTATTTTGTTATATTCTGAATTTATCACGGGGAGCTGAACGCCCTGTACAGCATCGTATCCTTCCTGAATCCTTTCAACAAGCCTTGTAAGCAGATCAACGGGGGCTATGCTGTCAGCATCTAACAGCACAGTATACTCAGAAGAGGGATCTGCATAGTTCAACGCATTATTTACTGCACCGGCTTTCCATCCTTTTCTGTTGTCCCTGTGAACAACCTTCAACCTGTGGTCTTTAAATTTTGAAATCTTTTCACGCGTGCCATCTGTTGAATCATCAGCAACTATAACTTCGAAATTTGGATAATCAAAGGATAGAACATTTTTTAAAACCCTTTCAATTGTATTTTCCTCGTTATAAGTTGGAATTATTACGGTAACCTTTGGGGCCTTGACCGGCTTCAGGCCCTTAAACCTGTATTTTTTTAAAAACTGAATTATTGAAAAAGCATATGGTCTGATCGTGAAATACAATATAAAAGCTGTCGAAACAGCGTATAAAACAATGGCTGTTAAATTCATACTATCAGTATTATTAAAATAATATATATACATTTGACTCTGACATCCTCCCCGCATTAAAGGCGATTGTTCTTTTAAGGCGGATCATAGGTTCGTGGTTTACCGCCTTCATCTTCATGACTTCATAGCTAGTGGTTGCCCACCCCGCTCCGCTCGTCCAGCGATAGACCACGGGCTGTTCCTTCAGCCACTTACCCTATCCTCATTGGACTCCAGGATATGTAGAGCCTTCTTGAAGTATTCCTTACGGGACACGATTTAATATGCTTTACAACGTTTTATTACTAAAATTGTACCCCCAATAGAAGAGGCGAGGCTTTCGTTCGTTTTGTAAAAAGCTCAAAAATTTGCAAAATCTATACCTTTAATAAAACGAATGAGAAACCCCGCCATTTATGGCGGGGAGGAGGTCAGATTAAATATCATGCGGCTCATTGTGAGCTATGGGGTCATCATGTTTCAGACATCCCCAGAGATATTCATAGCCGCAATTTATTTTTGACATATTTTTGAATTTAAACTTTCTCATAAACAGGGTTTTGTCTATAAATTTCATAATTTAATCGTTAAATAAGCTAATGCAATGCCTTTCCGTGATGCTTGTTTGCATTGCAACAGATTAATTGTTGCAATGCTGCACCTTTTATTTGCCTTTTTATGAGCCATGGCGTTAGCTAGCAACCATCTTTGTCTTTTATTAATATTATATGGTATACAGGATATTGCATTCCAAACTGCTGCTTACATACAGCTTCTAAAACCTTATTATAAAATATCTTGACCTTATATGAAAGATCAAGAACGTCCATATTAAGCAAAAGCATAACAATTTTCTGAACTCATCATACTTCTTCCAGCCCCTTGGCATTGACTTACCATGGCTTTTGCTCAACATAATCAGCCTCAACTTAAATAGGGCTAGCTAACATTAAGAAGATAGCATATAGCATTGTTTTAGCGGAGATTTGTATGTGAAAATTTATGATCAAAACCAAATAAATAATGTTTTCCACATAAATTAAGAAAAATTACAATAAAGAACAAACTAATTTAAAATTTTTATAACAATATAATTTAAATAAATCAAAAAATATATCTATGGAAGAGATGAATATACTAGATCAAAAATTTGACGTAGCTGTAGTTGGAGCTGGTCCTGCAGGTTTAGCTGCTGCATACTATCTTGCCAAAAAGGGTTTCAAAACTGTTGTTCTAGAAAGAGGTAGAGAAATCGGATCCAAGAGCATTTATGGGGGCAGGATATACGCTGCGCCTCTTAAAGAGATTTACCCGAACTTTAACTCAATGCCTGTGCACAGATGGGTTAAAAAAGAAAGGATAAGCATAATGCCTGATTATGAAAGCATGATATCCATAGATTACCAGGGGAAAGATGCAATAAGCTTTACCGCTTATTTAACTGAAGTTGTAAAATGGATGGGTATACAGGCAGAAACAGCAGGCGCTACAATAATAACAGACGTCCCGGTCACGAATTTCTACAGAGAAAACAATAAAGTTGCTGGTGTTGTTTCAGGTGAAGACGTGTTAAGGTCAGACGTAGTTGTTGATGCTGAGGGAGTAAACAGACTTGTCCTCGAAGCATCTGGCATAGTAAAACCGTTAAAGCCAGAGCTTGTTGCTCTTGGAGTAAAAGAAGTTCTAAAAGGAGATAGCAAGCAGATAGAAGATGCCTTCGGCCTTTCTCAGGACGAAGGGCTAGCCTGGGTTTTTCTCGGCGCAGCTACCGCAAACGTTCCGGGAGGAGCATTCCTTTACACGAACCGCGATTCTGTTAGCCTAGGTGTTGTTGTCCTTTTGGATAAAGCAATAGTGAACGTAAAGGATCATATAAGTCAACTTGTTGAATCTCTAAGAACGGCACCGGCTCTGAAAAATTATCTTAAGAACCTAAGGATTTCAGAATATTCTGCTCATCTGATACCTGAGGACGTATGGTCTCTACGTCCTGAACGTCTTGTTTACGATGGACTATTGATAACAGGGGATGCCGCCGGTCTTCTTTTAAACGCAGGTTATACATACAGAGGTGTAGACTTCGCAGCGTACTCCGGTTACCTTGCGGGAAAAGCGATCGAAAGTGCGCACGCGCAGGGCGATTACGGTGCAGGCGCGCTTTCTTCTTATGAGAAAATGCTAAAGGATAGCATAGTGATAAAGGAACTGAATAGGTTTAGAAAAGTTCACGAAATTATGAAAAACAATTTGCTATTTGAGAAATATCCTAAAATCATGAGCGGCGTGATGAAGAGGATGTTCGAAAATCCTGATGGGCCTTCTAAAGCATGGGATGCGATAAATGAAGCTTGCAAAGAAAATCAGTACTCAATGTTAAAACTTTTGATTAACGGTTACAAGATAGTGAGGGCGCTTTGAGCTCGCCAGAAAGAAAATTAAGGTTAACAGACATAATCAACGTGAACATATGGGACGTGGACTCAAAACCTCACATAATTGTAAATTATGAAAAATGTAAGAACTGCCCAACAAAGGCATGCGTAAGGCTTTGCCCAACAGGTTGTTATACAGAAACTGAAAACGGCATACTATTTAGCTATGAAGGCTGCGTAGAATGCGGTACTTGTAGAGTTGTATGTCCAATGGAAGCCATAACGTGGACATACCCCAAGAGTGGAAAAGGTATATTTTATCGTTTCAGCTAGGTGATAAACATGGGATTAGATATAATTTTGTTGTTCAAGTACGTACCAAATACAACCACCGTTAACGTTGACCCTAATACAGGTACGCTTATTAGAGAGGGTGTTCCAAGCGTTGTTAATCCTCATGACTTGGTTGCAGCTGAATTCGCTTTAAGACTAAAAGAAAAGTATGGAGGTAAAATAATGGCCATGATAATGGCTCCTCCGTCAGCAACCAAGGGAATAGAATATCTAGTTGGAATGGGAATTGACGAAGGCATACTTCTGACTGATAGAGTATATGGTGGAGCTGACACTCTTGCAACATCGTATGTATTATCACAAGCGATAAAAAAGGTTGTAAGTCATTATGATCTTATAGTTGCTGGGCAGGAAACTCTAGATTCTTCTACAGCGCACATAGGGGCGCAGGTTTCTTCATGGCTAGGTATACCGTATGTTTATTATGTCACAGAAGCTGAAATTCAGGATGGGCACATGATAGTTACAAGGCAGCTCGAGACATACATCGAAAAATACAAGGTAAAGCTTCCGGCTCTAATATCTGTGCTCATGCATTCTTTACAGCCTCGTGACGTTACTTTAAAAAACAAGATAAAGGCTGTAAAAGAAAAACCAATAAAGGTTTATACAAATAACGAGCTTCAGCTTAACCCGCTTTGTACTGGATTAAAAGGATCACCTACGATAGTGGCAAAAACAGAGTTCATAGGCAAAATACCAAGAAAGATGCAAATAATGCAGGGCAAACCTCCTGAAGAGATGGTTTCTTGGTTGATTTCAAAGTTAAAAGAGGAGAAGGTGATATAGATGAGTACTCCTTCTATATGTCCGGAGTGGAACCCTGTAAACCCAGCTGAGCATAAAAATGTCTGGATTTACATCGAAACCGATAAGGGACAGATACTTGAGCCAAGCCTTCAGATACTTGGCAAAGGAAGAGAAGTAGCAGATAAGCTGGGAAGCAAGCTCGTAGCTGTAATTATAGGCTATAAGATCGAAGGATTAATCGAAGATCTTGGCAAGTACGGAGCAGACCAAGTAATTTATGTAGACGATGAAAAGCTTAGCACATATTATGCGCCTCTTTACGGCGACGTTCTTGCTCACCTTGCCAAAAAATACAAACCTGAAGCTTTTCTTGTAGCTGGGACGATGAGAGGAAGGGAACTTGCCCCGTACATAGCAAACCACCTTAGGACAGGAATAACCGCTGACCTTACGATGATAGAAGTAGACGAAAAAAATAAAGAAGTAATCCTCGTTAGGCCTCCTTTTGGAGCGTGGCAGCTCGCTCATATAAGGACAATGAGAAGAAGGCCAGTTATGGGCAGCGTAAGGCCTAATGTTTTTCCAACTCCAAAGAAAGACGAAAACAGAAAGCTTGAATCAATAATTAAAGAAGAACTGCCTGAGGTTCATGAGATAGGATTAGAGCTTATAAGTAGGGTAGAAATACAGAAATCGGAAGAGATGCCTATTGAAAAGGCAGAAATAATTGTTTCAGGCGGAAGAGGGCTTGGCAGCAAAGAGGGTTTTGAGCTTATAAAAGAACTAGCAAGCGTTCTTGGCGGAACGTATGCTGGAAGCAGAAAAGCTGTAGACCTTGGATGGATACCCCATGAAAGACAAGTTGGACAGACCGGAAAAACAGTAAAGCCTAACCTTTACGTAGCCATTGGGATAAGTGGAGCAGCGCAACATGTCTTCGGAATAAGAGAAGCAAAAATAGTTGTTGCTATAAACTCTGATCAGTACGCCCCTATATTTGAAAACTGTGATTACGGCATAGTGGGAGATTACAAAAAAATTGTACCAGAGTTAATAAAGCAGTTAAAGGAATTAAAAACAAAATCATGAAAATAATTATAATAGGAGCTGGCAGGATGGGCATTTGGTTTTATAATTACTTTAATTTTAAAAATCATGAAACATATTTTTATGATACTGATAAGGTAAAGGTTATAGACTTAAAGGACAAAGGTTTCAGATACCATGAGATTGATCAAATAAAAGATTTTGATATTGTTTTTTGTTCAACAAACATAAGTAGCATCAAAAGAGTTATAGATAGCGTAAAAAACTCTGGATTTAAAAAATATTTTGTAGAAATAAGCGCGTTAAAGACGCCCATTGTCAAAAGTCTTATAACTCTTGAAAAACCAATATCCCTGCACCCTCTTTTTGGTCCAGGAGCTAGGACAGCTAAGGGAAAGAAATTAATTCACGTCCTTTTAAAAGAAAAGGAAGAAGAGTTAGCTATGATAAGGGAACTTTTTCCTGAGATGGAAATAACAACGATGAGCGCGGAGGAGCATGACAGGCTTGTAACAAAGACTATACAGCTCGTCCAGCTAATTTCAATGATTTACAATAGGCTCACAATAGAAGGGGATTGGGGATCAAGTCATAGAATGATGAAGCTTGTAGAATCAGTATCTCTTTATGGTTCAGATGAATTAATAAAAGAAATTTTTGAGCTTAACCCATACACAAAAGAATTAAAAGAAAGCGTCATGAACGTTTTAGAAAAGATCTATTCGGGAGATTATACTATAATAAAAAAGGAATATTTTAAAGATCTATACACAAAAGCTTACGAGATAATGGAAGACGGTTTATGATCATATTCTACTAGCTTCTTTATGGTAAAAATATCCAGTATCAAGATTGAAAAATATAAAGATAATTAATGTTAACAACAAAATGTGAGACAGTTTTTAGAAAGATTTTTTAATATGTTTTAATTCATAAAAATTATGGCTAATAATAATAAGGTTAACGATGAAACGCAGACAAATGAAACAAGCACAGTACCAATTCAAGGCAAAACTACTTATCAGCTTTCCACAGGTCTTATAATAGCTGCCGGATACGCGAACAAGCTCAGACGTGTAGCGTTAGTTTCTCTTGGCAATTCTGTTCCCAAAGATGTGATAATAAGAGATATTTCTGAAATAAATAAAAAGTTATTCGACGAACTCATAATAAAAAACAAGATCGATAAACTTGATGTAATAAGGCTAACTGTAAAGCTGGTTTATGATCCTGAAAATAAAAAACTAGAACTCGGAGAATACAAAATTATAAGGTATCTCCCAGAGGAAAAATGTACAAATGTGCCTCAGGAAGATCTATTACGTCTTAAAGAAGAAAACGAAAAATTAAAGGGTGAAATGAATACTCTCAAAGAAAAATTAAAAGAATTAGAACAAATGCTCAGTTCAGCTTGAAACAGAAAAACTCTGTTCTTTGAGGAACTGCAACAGATAAAATCTGCTTCCGGCTCCCTTCCCTGTAAACCCACTGCTCTTCCATCCTACGAACGGGTGATAGCCTACTATAGCTCCTGTGGTTGCGCTTGCGCTTCTGTTTACGTATACAACTCCTGCCTGTATGCGTCTTCTGAATTCATCTATTTCTTCTTTTTTGCCTGTATAAAGTCCTGCAGTTAGACCGTATTCAGTATCGTTGGCCATGTTTATTGCGTCGCTAAAGTTTTCAAAAGAATCCATTACAAGGATAGGCAAGAAAAGCTCTTTTTTAAAAAGCTCGTGTCCATGTTTTAGTTCGATAAGGGTAGGTTCAACGTAATAGCCGTTAAGCCCTACATCAACCCTCTTTCCACCGTATATTATTTTGCCATCTTTCTGTCCAAGGTTGACTGCCCAGACGTACCTTTGATAAGCTTCTTCGCTGATTAGCGGTCCAAGGTAAACTTCCTTTTTAAGAGGATCTCCTATTGTTAATTCTTTTATCCTTTTTACAACCTCCTCTACTAGGACATCCTTAACTTTTTTGTGAACATAAAGTCTCGATAAAGCGCTACACTTTTGACCCTGATAGCCGAACGCTGCCGATATTATGCCCTGAGCGGCTTCTTCTATGTTTGCTGTTTCTGTCACGATTGCCGGATTCTTTCCTCCCATTTCAACTATAAAAACTTTATTGAGACCAAGGTCGTACGCCTTCTTTATCATAGATTTTCCGACATCCTTTGATCCGGTGAACGCTATGCCAGCTACATCAGGGTTTATGACAAGCTCATCGCCGACCTCGGAGCCTGGACCAGTGATTACATTGTATACGCCCTTCGGGACTCCAGCTTCTATAAGGTAATTGTAGATCATTATGCCTGTAAGCATAGTCATGTTACCGGTCGATGATGGTTTTAAGATGGCCGTGTTCCCGGTAATTAGTGCACCGACGCTCATTCCGGTTGATATGGATACAGGGAAATTAAAAGGAGCAAGAATGCCAAAAACTCCATAAGGAACCATTCTCTGTTCAATGACTTCTGTCTTTGTTACAGACCCTTGGAACCCATACTTTATTTTAACGCCCTTTGAAGTCAACTTTACCGTTTGATTATATCCTTTGTTAGAAGCTAGCAAATAAGCATAGTACCTTAAAAAATTTATCGCTTCATCAACTTCTCCTATAGATTCAAGCCTGTTTTTCCCGTTCTCTATAGAGAGCACTGCAGCTAGTTCAAACTTATTCTTTTCTATTATGTTTGCTGCTTTCCTCATTATTGCTGCTCTTTTGTTCCAACCAAGTTCAAACCACGATTCAAAAGCTGATTTAGCTTCCGCTATTCCTTTCCTCGCAATTTCTCTATCACCTTTCTGACATATGCATACCGTTGACCCATCGATCGGCGATTTTTCAACAAGTTTCGCATCAGTCTTTAACTCTTTTTCGCCTACGTAGATAGGGTATTCTTTTCCTATGTACTCTTTCTTTACTTTTTCAACTGCCTGTTCAAAAAGCTCGTGAAATTCTGCATCTTTTCCCTCGGAAACATAAGAAAGGTATGTAAAAACATCTTTGAACCCATTCATTTTCATAATTAAATAATTTATACTTATTTTTAAACTTTTTTAACTTTAATTAAAAGAACAAAAACTATCTACATCAAGTATATCATCTATATGTTGATGGTTTGAAAATGATTCAATGAGTATAAAAAATTCATTTAGAAGTGTAACGATGAACTAAACTTAAAATCCAAAGTAGTTTACTAGATCGAAAGATTATATAATCTCTTACACTAACACTAAGAAAAATCTGATTTGTTATCATAAAAAACTTAATTATTCGGTTTTACAAAAATAAATTTGTAAATTGTTTGAATGGATAGAAAGGATCTTTTCGAAAAAATGGATTGCAGGCCCAACTATTGATGATGCTATAAAGGTTGCGAAGATGCTGAATAAAAAAAACGTAGGAGTTATACTTAATTATTTGGGAGAGGAACTTAAAGAAGAAAACGAAATAAATGCTAGCGTTGAGAATTATTTTGAGATTATAGACGAAATATCAGAAAAAAGGCTCATAAGCGATATAGCGGTCAAACCAACTCAGATTGGCTTAAGCATAAGCTATGAAAAGGCTAGAGAAAATTATTTAAAAATATTAAGGTATGCGAAGGTTAACGATGTGTTTGTATGGTTAGATATGGAAGCTTCTAACTATGTCGAGCCGACCATAAAGCTTTACTTCGAAGGTCTTTTGGTCTCGAGGGAAGGGATAGCTATTCAGTCTTATTTGAAAAGAAGCAACAAAGATGTGGAAGATATAGTAAAAAGAAACGGCATCATAAGATTGGTTAAAGGAGCTTATAAAGAGTCTCCTGAGATAGCTTATACAACTTGGAAAGAAAAAACAGAAAATTACCGAAGAATAATGCATTATCTGTTCGAAAACGCTGCAGAGTTTACCGTTGCGACTCATGACTTGAAGCTTGTAAAAGAAGCCGTAGAACTGAACAAACATTACAACAAGAACGTGACTATTGCAATGCTATTAGGAATAAAGAACAAATTTCTCTTTAATTTAAACGCAAATAACATAAAAAAAGCCCTTTATGTTCCTTATGGAGAAAAATGGGTTGACTATGCAAGAAGAAGATTCAGAGAAGCCAGCAATATAATCCTTGTCCTAAGGTCGCTTTTTGAATTTTAACCTTATTCGAGCAGATCTTTATACCCTTGATAAGCCTTCTTAGCTATGTCGATGTTTATTTGTATGACATTTATAGGTTTGTCGTTCAGAGCTTCTTGGATCGCTTTTTCTAGTAAACTTACATCGCCTCCAAGATCTCTTACAAGGAAACCAAATACAGCAGAGTTTGAGGCGACCCTGGGTTCCCTCAACTTGCCCTTTGAAGCTTCTTCTGCAATCTCTGTAGCTGGCAGATAGTAAACTTCTCCCTTTGCTTTTACTTTCTCTTTTATAAGCGTTGAATTTATCATAACTTTGCCTCCGTTCTTTATTTTTTCTACTGCATACATGCCAAGCCCATCAAGTATGTTAGCTATGTCAAACTCGTGCGGGATCGGGTTAAGAACTTCTGTGTCGCTGGCAACTACAATGCTTTCAACGTAACCTCCTCTAGTCTGTGGTCCGTATGTAGGCACGCTAGTAGCATTATAACCAAGGTTTACAAAATACCAACCAAGCATTTCGCCTAGCTCAACTACTCCTAGACCCCCCCTTCCGGAATTAATTATCGAAATCTTCATTTTTTCTCAACTCCGAAAGCATCCCTGCATAAAGCTGGCGGATATACCTTTACTCCGACTTCGTGCACATACTTCTTTGAATCGAGAATGCTCATCTTCCAGTTTACGTTACATGTTCCGATGAACTCAACAAAGCTGAAACCTTCCATGAGCTGAGTTTTGAACGCGTTAAGAACAGCTTTATATGAATCCATAGCTTCTTTTGAAGAATACATGACCCTGTCCTTTGTGAATATAGGCTTTGGTGTTATGACGACTCTTTTAAGATATGATATCTGAGGAAAAGAGGACAAAATTTTGCAGGCGTCGAGTGGCGGTCCCATCTGCTTTATGTCCCTTCCAAAAGGAGTTGTCGTTGTTTTCATGCCTTCGGGAGTTGTCGGGGCCATCTGGCCTCCTGTCATCCCAAAGACCATGTTGTTGTACATAAAAACTGTTATAGGTATGCCCCTGTTTGCCGCATGTATGAGTTCAGCTATACCTATCGAAAGGGCATCGCCATCACCCTGTATGCCAAATACCACTTTATCCTTTTCAAGCAGTTTAATAGCAGACATTATTGCTGGTGCCCTGCCGTGAGGAGCCTGCACATAATCAACGTTCAAAAATTTATATGCTAACGTGGAACAGCCAACGGATCCCACCATTATGGCCTTTTCTGTAATTCCAAGTTCATCCAACGCCATGCCTATGAATTTTAAAAGCAGCCCGTGCTCGCAACCCGGACAATATGTCGTTACGCCGTTTTCAAAAATGCTTGAAAACTGCTTCACTTCCATGCTTCCGCCACCTCCTCAACGTCAGGAATGTACCCGCCAAGATACGGCAGAACTTCAACGTCCTTCCTCGTTATGCGCATTATTTCTTGCGCAAGCTGCCCTTCATTCATTTCAACAGATACAATTTTTTCTGCGTGGGAAGAATACTTTAAAATGCTGTTCTTATCTAAAGGGCTTAAAGTTATGGGCCTGAAGAGCCCCGCTTTGATTCCCTTTTTTCTTAACTTTAAAACGGCCTCTTTTGATATTCTGGCTGAAATACCTATAGCTATGTAAAGGACGTCAAGATCATCATAGCACATAAAACATTCAGATTCGGCTATTTTGTCTATTTCTTTTTGTTTTTGAAGTAGCTTTTCTTTGTTCCCTTTAAGTTCTGGAGGATCAAGGTAAATGCTGTTTATTATGTGTCTTGGCCCATAATTTCTCCCTCTTGCAGCCCATTCTACTTTTGGTTTAACTATGTAAGGCGGTTCCCATTCTACGGTATCATACATGTGAACTATAAGCGCGTCAGTAAGCATAATAACCGGAATTCTGTATGTAAATGCAAGCTCAAACCCCTTATGAACGTGTTCCATTGATTCCTGTACAGTGTGAGGGGCCAGAACAATAGGCTTTACGCCGCCATGTCCCAAAGAGTTTAAAACAAATGAGATATCGCTCTGTTCAGGCGCAACATTACCCAAACCAGGACCACCCCTGTTAACGTCTATTATCAAAAAAGGAACCTCTGATGCATAAGCATAAGAAATGCCTTCTGCCATAAGGCTAAGCCCTGGGCCTGAAGTTGCTGTCATAGAAACATATCCTGCTGCGCCTGCGCCAAAAAGCATGTTAACTGATTCTATTTCGCTTGCACTTTGCAAAAAAACCTTAAACCAAGGGTATCTTTTTTCTCCATAAAGCACAGATATATTTTCCATTATTTCACTACTAGGAGTTATAGGATAACCAAAATAAGCTTCAAGCCCAGAGCGGACTGCAGCTTCAGCTATAGCTTTAGCTCCCATTATCAGTTTTTTCAATCCTTCTCACCTCAAGTATGGCATACTCGGGACAAACCCACCAGCATATCTTACAACCAGTGCATTCTCCTTTTTTCCCTACTTCAGAAAACTCTACATAATGATAACCTTGAGAATTTACATTCTTACTAAGCGAAAGATTTTCTTGAGGACATGCATTTATACATATTTCACAGCCTTTGCACCTTTCCCTATTAACGATAACTTCCCACTTGGAATGCACAACTTGATACATCCTTATGATTTATATAAAACTCTAAATATTTATATGTTTTTAAGGAAATTTCTTTTAAAAGTGCCAATTTTTTTCAAAAAATTTCTCTAATTTATGAAAAAAATAATTTAATTAACTATATATATTAGTTTATGTATTTTTAAATTAAATATTTATTTTTGTAAAAAAATTAAAATACTATTTGTTTATATAAAAAATTTATTTTAAATAGAGGAAAAAATTAAAGGATAACTATTTTTATTTTTTTAAAAAAATATATTAGGTAAATTTATAAATATTAGAAATAAGGAATCCTGCTAATAAAATAAAACGTCATTTACAAAACGAACGAAAGCCTCGCCTCTTCTATTGGGGTAAAATTTTAGTAATAAAACCTTGTAAAGCGTATTTAAATCGTGTCCCGTAAGGAATACTTCAAGAAGGCTCTACATATCCTGGAGTCCAATGAGGATAGGGTAAGTTGCTGAAGGAACAGCCCGTGGTCTACAGTTGGAGAACGAAGCAGGGTGGGCAACCACTAGCTATGATGTCATGAAGATGATTGCGGTAAACCATGAACCTATGATCCGTCCTAAGGTAACTTAGCCCTTTGGGACGGAGAAGATGTCAGTCGAAGTTCATTCTGAGATCTATTACGTAAGGTCCATTCTCATTTATAATAAGAGGGTTAATTTCTAGTTCCTTTAAATTTTCTTTATCATATACCCATTGAGAAAGTTCAGAGATTGTTCTTGCAAACTTTTCAGGGTCGTAAATAGTTTTGTTTCTGTAACCTTTTAAGATGTCAAACAACTTTGTTTCTTTAAGCATGTCTAAAGCTTCATCAAATGTGACAGGGCAAACATAGTTTGATGTCATCCTGTAGAGCTCTGTCAGTGTTCCTCCAGCACCAACGCTTACAACGGCTCCAAAAGATTCGTCCTTTACAAAACCTAACCTTATTTCCTGGCCTTTGATCATCTGCTGGTAATAAATCCTGCCATCAGGAAATTTTTTGTTAAGATCTTCTATAGCTATAGCCGCTTCTTGGGCGTTCAAAATATTTACTATTACAGCATTTTGTTCAGTTTTGTGAATCAAGTCTTTTCTGTAAACTTTTAGCGCAATGGGGTATGGCAATCTGTTAAGATCAGATTTATCTATCCATCCCCATGGAGGTATGATAAACCCAAATTCTTTTAAAAATTCAGAACTTTCTGGATCTATAATTATACCTTTAAAATTTATTACGGGTTCTTTTCTAACAGAAAAACGCCAGGTTGGCTGTGCCTTTGATGATTTCACAAGATAGGCCATTGTAATTGAAGCTTCTTCTGGAGAATTAAAAGCAGGTATACCCATTAGCCAGAAAGTCTTTCTCAAATGTTCAGACCATTCAGTATTGCCTAGTTCTACGCTTATGTTAAAGTTTTTGTACTCGTCAGAAATCTTTTTTATGGATTCTGGAAGTTTATCAGTAATTCCAGGAGGATAATGGGTACTTATTATTATAAAATTTGAAAAGCCATTCTCGCTCAATTTTTTATAAACTTCAATAATACTTTCGTCAGTTCCTGAAGCGCTAACATCTACAGGATTAGCAAGGCTCGCAATTTTAGGAACTTTACCTGTTGCCTTTAATTCGTTTAACATTCCTGAGACATTAGGCACATTGACTCCGTTTTTTGCAGCGTTGTCGGCTGCAAGAACGCCAGCACCTCCGCTATTAGTCAACACAATAACCTTATCAGACCTTGGCAAACCGTTCATTTCATATGTTTTTATAACATCTATAAGTTCTCTGAGTGTATAAACCTGTATTATTCCAGCTTGTTTTAATGCAGACGAATATGTTTCATAGTCGCTCATTATCGAAGCGGTGTGAGACATAGTCGCCCTTTTTCCTACCTGCGTAACTCCGGCGAGCAGAGCAAAGGCTTTTTTCTTCTTTGTTAAATCAGACGCTATTTTCATAAATTTTTTACCATCCTTGATTCCCTCAATGTACATAGCTACAGCTTCAACATTTTCATCATAAGATAAAAATTCCAGCGTATCAGAAATCGTAATATCTTCAGAATTTCCCAAACAAGTAAGGGAACTGATGCCTATATTGTTGGTTAAAAGTTCATCAAGGATAGAAACGCTGATACCACCGCTTTGAGTTATAATTGCTACTTTGCCTTTTTTTAACTTTGGAAGAGATTCTAAAAATCTTCCGTCTTTAGTCGCCTTTTTTTCCGGCAGGAACAAGGTATTTAACCCGTTATATGTATTAACTATACCTATAGTGTTAGGACCAAGCACCCTGATTTTCAGCTTTTCTTTGAGCAGCTTTTCAGACCCTGATTCTGTAAAGCCTCCAGAAATAACGATGGCAGTTTTTGTCCCTCTTTTATCAGCTTCTTTTAGGTATTGCCATGCTAAGCTTGATGGTACCGAAATTATCGTCAAATCTGTCTCTGGCACTTCCTTCAAGCATTTATAACCAGCACATTCTTCATATAGGGGGTTTACTGGATAAATTTCAGCGTTAAGCGTTCTTTCTTCTTTTGCCTTTATTAGGTTTTTAAATATTATCGTAGCAAAATTGTCCTCTCGCGGTGAAACGCCTATAACAGAAATGGATTTTGGATAGTAAAGCGGGTAAAGATCATTATTCATATCAACTATGATGATTTAAGTAATATTTATTTTTTATTTAGTAAAGAAATGAAATTTATAAAATATAAAAACTATTTTTAAAAAATTTTTAACATTAGATTCGAAAAATAAAAATTTAAATTCATCTTCTTTTAATATATAATTGATGTTCCCTTTTAATGAGGTAATGGATTTTAAAATAGAAATGACAGATGAGCACGAGCTTTTCAGGAAATCGATAAGAGAGTTTGCAGAAAGCAAGGTAAGGCCCTACGTTCAGAAGGTTGAAGAAACAAACGAGATACCGCAGAGCATTATAGATGGGGCAAGAGAACTTGGGCTATACGGGGTAGGAGTCCCTGAAAAATACGGAGGACAGGGGGGTGATATGAGGACATTAGCTATACTTACAGAAGAACTCTCGAGGGTTCTTCCATCTTTAGGTACAATGGTAACTGTAAACCATCTTTTTTTAATTCCTTTAATGATTTTCGGAACCGAAGAACAAAAGCTCAAGTACATACCACCAGTTGCAAAAGGTGAAAAATTTGCGGCGCACGCTAACACAGAACCAGGTGCAGGAAGCGATGTCGCAGGAATTCAGACTAGGGCAGAAAAAAATAATAATGGGTATATAATTAACGGAAGGAAAATATTTATCACGAATTCTGAAAGAGCTCAATATTTCATACTCTCTGCAAGAACTTCTTCTCCTGAACAAGGCAAAAGATGGAAGGGAATAACAACTTTCATTGCAGAAAAAGGCATGCCTGGTCTTGAGATAGGGCAAAAGTTTAAAGTTATTGGGCTAAGGGGGGAACAGCCTAATGAGGTTATATTCAACAACCTTTACGTTCCTGATGAAAACATAGTAGGTAAAGTAGGGGAGGGTTTTAAAGTTATTGTGACAACATACGATTATTCAAGAATAATCATAGCGGCTCAGGCTCTTGGTATCGCACAAGGTGTTTTTGAGCTGGCGTTTAATTATTCAATAGAGAGAAAAGCTTTTGAAAAACCCATCATCGGGTTTGAAGGCGTAGCCTTTAGGATTTCTGACATGCTGATAAAGCTTGAGACAGCTAGGCTTCTTGTTTACTGGGCAGCATACCTTGCAGATATGCAAAAACCATTGTTTTTAATGGCATCTTCAATGGCAAAAACCTACGCTACTGAAGTTGCTGAAGAATTATCTGACATGGCTATAAAAATACACGGGGGTGCAGGTGTAGATTCAGCAACAGGAGTTGAAAGGTATCTTAGAGATTCTGTTATAACTACAATATATGAAGGCACAAACGATATTCAAAAGCTAACCATAGCTAAAACGCTTCTAAAGTTAGCGTCAAGGAGCGTGGATATAGGTTGAACGAAAAAATAAGCGTAATAGGGGCAGGAACTATGGGTCATGGGATTGCGCAGATTGCAGCCATGTCAGGTTTTCAAGTTTGGATTTATGATATAAAAGAAGAAATACTTTTTAATGCTATAGAAAAGATAAAACAAAGTTTAGAAAAATTCAAAGCAAAAGGGGTTATAAGCGACATAAACGTAGTTTTATCGAGGATTAACAAAACTACTTCCTTAGAAGATGCACTAAAAAATTCTAACTATATGATAGAAGCTGTCCCTGAAATTTTAGACATAAAGCTACAAATATTTAAAAAAGCTGAAAGTATAATACCTGATGCTGAATTTTTTGGAACAAATACTAGCAGCCTTCCTATTTCAGAAATTTCTAGAGAGTTAACTTTAAAAGAAAAGGTTGTAGGTATCCATTTTTTTAACCCCCCGCAGCTCATGAAACTGGTTGAAATAATAAAGGGAAATTATACTTCAGAAGAAACTTTAAACAAAGCTGTTATATTTGGTAAAAGGCTAAATAAAGTACCTGTCATCGTAAAAAAGGACGTGCCCGGGTTTATCGTTAACAGACTTTTAGCAAGGCTGATGAATGCTTCATGTCAAATAGTAGAAAATAATGTAGCGAATATTGTTGAAATAGATTCGGCCTTAAAGTACAAGTTGGGTTTCCCCATGGGTGTGTTTGAACTAGCTGATTACAGCGGCATCGATGTATTTTATCTTGTTTTTAGGGCTATGAAGGAAAGGGGCTTTTTAGGTGATTTTTGCAAGACTTTTGAAAAGATGTACGAAGAAGGTAAATTTGGCGTGAAAACTGGTGAGGGATTTTACAAATATCCCGGCAAAGGGATTTACAAGAAACCAGATATACCTGCTGAGGCAGGATCTAAATTTGATCCATGGTTAGTGGTTTCACCAGAAGTTGGTGAAGCCCTTTGGCTCATAAAAAACGATATAGCTTCCGAAAGTGACATAAATACAGCTTCAATGCTAGGGTTGGGCTATCCAAAAGGGATAGTTCAGATGGGGAACGAGTTTGGGCTTACGAACGTAAAAGACAGATTAAAGAAGCTAGCGGAGATTATTGGCAAAAAAGAGTACGATTACTTACTGCAGTATTTCGAATAAAAGGTAGCTATTGGAGCGTTTTTGTTCATCGCTGCATTTGCTTCCATATGAGATTCTTATTTGAAATCCAGTTTATACCAGGTTTTTGCATGCTCTGATTTCTTGAATATTGTCAAATATTGAATCTTCTAACCATTCCTTTGTTCTTTTATGTGTTGCTTATCATTAAAATAAAATATACTTCAAAGGTGATTTTTGCCTATTAACCACTGCGGATGAGGCACCATAATTATAAAGGTTAAATTTCTCCGATTTAATTAGATTGACATGGAAAAAATCAGAATGACAAATCCTATAGTGGAAATTGACGGAGATGAAATGACAAGAATCATGTGGGCATGGGTCAAAGAAGAACTTCTTTTACCTTATGTTGATCTTAAAACAGAATATTACGACTTGCACGTAAAGAAGAGAGACGAAACTAACGATCAGATAACTATACAAGCAGCAGAAGCCATAAAAAGGTGGAAAGTCGGTGTAAAATGCGCTACTATAACTCCCAATGCAGAAAGAGTTAAAGAATATAACCTCAAAAAGGAATGGCCAAGCCCAAACGCAACAATAAGAAAAATTCTCGATGGAACTATTTTCAGGGCACCAATACTTGTAAACAATGTAAAACCTGCCATAAGATTCTGGAAAAAACCGATAATAATAGCAAGGCACGCTTTTGGGGATATTTATGATGCAGTAAGCGCAAAGTTTGAAGAAGGAAGTGAAGCAGAGCTTGTAATTAAGAAAAAAGACGGAAACGTTAACAATTATAAATTTCCAAAATTTAATGGTTCTGGTATTATAGAAGCGAAATATAACATAGATAAATCAATAATGAGTTTTGCAAGGGCATCATTTTCTTATGCGTTAATGGTTAAACTAGATCTATGGTTTGCCTCCAAAGATACAATATCAAAAGTATATGATGCTCGTTTTAAAGAAATTTTCAACCAAGTATATGAAAATGAATATAAAAATATTTTTGAGTCAAACGGGATACATTATAATTATTACCTTATTGACGATGCGTTGGCAAGGGCTGTCAGGTCAGAAGGTGGTTTTGTGTGGGCATGCAAAAACTATGAAGGAGACGTCTTTTCCGATTTTGTTTCAACAGCTTTTGTTGGAACGCTGGCTTTGATGACATCAGAACTTATGTCGCCTGAAGGTTATTATGAGTCTGAGGCAGCGCATGGAACAGTTCAAAGGCACTACTATAGATATTTAAAAGGTGAAAAAGTTTCAACCAATCCTACCGCTATAATATTTGCTTGGACAAGAGGGCTAAAGAGAAGAGCCGAGTTAGATGGAAACCAGGAGTTATACAAATTCTCAGAATTACTGGAAGAATCTGTTAAGAAAACGATTGAAAGCGACAAAATAATGACGCAGGACGTTGCGAACGTTGCTGATCCCCCAATAAACGCTGTCGTAGATACTCAGACTTTTATCAGGGCTGTTAAGAAAAACTTAGAAAATTCGCTCATAAAAGCAGGGTTGTTAAAAGCTTAAGAATACGAATAAGAAGCAGCAAGCATGCTGTAGTAATTTTTTATGGTATAAGCTACTTTTTCTGGTTTCGCGTTAACAACGCTTATTATTCCTGCTAAAATTAGCAACTGCCAAAAGCTATCAGGCTTTGCTCTTTCTATAATTTCTTTATCTAAATACATTAAGTTCTTAAGATCGTTTTCTTCAACTAATTTTTTAACAATTTTATCATACATTTTGGCAAAGAATGAAAATCCATAAGGGCCATTATATGAATGCGTATGAGCTTGATCGGCGCTTATTATTATTGAAAATTCATTTTTAAGCTTTCCAATCAAAGAACCAAATTTGAAAAGTTCAGATCTTTTAACTTCTCTTCCGGGTCCTATTATAAGGACTTTATCTGCTTTTAAAAAGAAGCTCAGAGGAATTTCTGAGCCCCAATCTAACGGTAACGAAGAAAGTTCTCCTGAATCTGTACCATAATTAACCTTTATGACTGGTAATTTATAGCTCTTTGAAGCATTGTAAAGTTCATCGGCAAGACTTCTATCTGTATTGTAACATTTGCTGTTTTTACATATTCTTTCAGCATATAACAAAGAAATATGATCTGGTACCCTTATGGTGTGGGGTGACACAACGATCAATGTTTCTCCATGATGCCTATTACCACATTCTATCATTATTTTTCTTATTTCCTTAACATCTAGATCATCGGGTTTTAAAACTTCATCACCATGAGGCAGTAAACATATTTGCTTTATCATATTATTTTATTAAACTAATTTTTTATTTAACTATTTGTGAAAGGAAGATTTTTAAAAGCAAAAACTTATTCTTTTTTAGAAACGTTTGAAAAGAATTTATAATAAACTATTGCAGATGCGTAATAAAATGCGGCACAAATAAAGAAAGGAGCGTTTAAAGATTCTTTTATGAGCAAAGCTCCAAATATAACTGTTAGCGAATTCATTGCGTTCCAAGTAAGGGTTTCTATGCTGGAACCTATGCTTTTGTATTCGTCATTAAGAATGGAAAGTTCAAAAGATGACTGTACAGGGCTTATTGCGTTCATCGTGACGGTCCTTATAAGGTAAAACGCTGAAAAAAGTGAGATAGCTAAAATACCGTTTCCAAGGAATCCAACAATCGGCATAGTTACCATAAATGTTGTAGCAGTTAGCCACGAACCTATTATGGATCTTAGGGATCCTCTTTTTCTTTCGATTTCTGGCATATATAAAGCGAGAAATGCCATGAACAGGTTCGTGATGGAAAATATAACAGATATAACGGTTATGCTTAGATTGAATCTATATTTAAATTGAAGCGGAAAATAAGGGATCAAAAATCCAGCCCCTGCACCAATGAGGCCTGCAGGGATTGCTAGTTTGTAGATTGTGCGAAAATTTTCGTTCTTTAAATCTATTTTTGGTGGATGTGGTTTAAGATCAGTCTTAACTTTGTAGATAATGTAAGATGAAGAAAGGAACGCAATCATAGAAATTAAATAAATTAACTTATAAGACTTATAGTATCCTATATAATTTTTAAAAACGTCAATAATAGAACCTGAAAAAGCAGTTCCTATAAATGCGCCTATGTTATTTAAAAAATAATTTAAAGAAAATGCTTTTGTTCTGTTTGTCAGTGATTCGCTTTTTGATATAAGAGGGTTTAAGGCTGCGGAATTCATGCTTGAACCAGCTGAACCAATTATATAAGATACTAAAAAGGTAGTTTTTGAGGGATAAAGAAATATAATAGCGTATGAAATCGTCTGAAAAATGCTGCCAATTAAAACAGTATGCTTGGAGCCTTTAATGTATGTTAATATTGAAGATGGTATCAGCAAGAAAACAAAAGTGAACCCTCCAACAGCGCTTAAGATACCGTAAAAAACTACGCCATAACCTAAGTATATTATATAAAAAATCATTATAAAGCCGCCTAAATTAGATGCTAAGCTGTTTGCAAAGCTATAAAAAGCAAGCCTCTTGGCATCTTCTTTGAGATTTTTGTATTCATTTAAAGCCCTGAATATCTCCAATTTTACATTTACACAATCAATGGAGTTTATAAAATATAATTATAACTTTTTTTATGTTTAAAATAAGCTGTTTTATCATTTAAACCGCAATAAATGTATTTATATCATAAAAATTTTGATAAAACAAACAACAAATCTCGCCTTCAGGGCAGTGGAGGAGGTCAGATATTTTTATTTTTTTAAACAAATTTCAAATTTTACAGCAATTTACGGCAGCTCTATCTATTGATTCAAATATTGTTGGGTGCTGATGCGCAAGCAAGCCTATGTCTTTTACTCTTGCGTTAACTGAAACTGCTAACGCTATTTCGTTTATTATCAACGAAGCAGCTTCGCCAACGATTAAGCCTCCTATAATTCTCTGCGTTTCTTTTTCAACTACTATTTTAACCCAACCCTTTCTCATTTTCATGATTTGGGCATAAGCATCATCTTCTAAATGATAGGAAACTACTTCATGCGGTATACCAAGTTTAATTGCTTCTGCAGGTGTGACCCCAACGCTTGCCACCTCAGGCTCAGTAAATACAGTAATAGGTATACTCCTGAAGTTTACTTCATAAAGCGGCCTTTCTGCAATTATGTTCCATGCTGCTACAGTAGATTCCTTAACCGCAGAGTGAAATAGCATATATTTTCCTATAACGTCACCAGCAGCATAAATATTTGGTATCTTTGTTCTCATGTGGCTATCAACTACAACCTTTCTGTTTTCGACCACTCCTAAATTATTAATTTCTTCTACATACGGAGACCTCCCAACGGCCATGATAACTTCGTCTGCAGTTATTGATTTGGTTTCTCCAGATTCATCAACATAATAAACAGTTTTTTGGTTTCCATCTTTTTCTATAGATGTTACCTTTGCATTTGTCTTTATGTTTACATTGTTTTCTTTTAAAGTTGATTTTATTTCTTCTACTGCATCTTCGTCCCAACCGTTCATTATATTAGGCAGCATTTCAAGGATTGTTATGTCAGTTGAAAGTCTGCTGATTGCAGATGCTGCTTCAACCCCTATGTAACCTCCCCCAATTATAACGTAAGATTTTTTTAATTTTCTATAATCAGTGTTGTATCCAAAAAGTTCTTCAGACCCTATCGTGAGTTCAGATCCTTTAATCGGAGGTTTAACCGGGACTGAGCCAGTCGCTAAAAGCATGTACTTTCCTTTTACAGTTTTTTTCCAAGAACCGTCCAAACTTTGAACTTCAACTTCACAGCATTTTATAGGTTTTGCAATAGCTTTTACAAATTCAAGATTTTCATGTTCAAATATTTCTCTTATATGTTGCTGATACCTAATGCTTTGGACCCAATCTTTATGTTCGATAGCTTTTTCCCAGATGTCTCGAACTAAGCTTATATTAACTGAACCATTAAGCGCTGCTATCTTTTTTGTCTTTTCTAACAAATATATAGTAAGGTATACAGCTTTTGAAGGTATGCAACCTTCATACAGGCAGTTACCCCCCAAGTTGCCTTTATCATCTATCAAAATTGCGCTTTTTTTGCTGTCAGAGAGCTGAAAGCCGCCATGATAACCACCGCCACCGCCTCCGATTATTATTGTTTCGTAAAAATCTTTAGATGGTGCATCTGTAAAGGAGTCGTGAGTTGGCGGAAAGTGATGATATTTTCCGAGCATGATAAAGGGTAATAAAAAGTCGGCTTTAAAACTTTTCTAAGTTTGCAAACGGAGTCAAATTTTAGAATAAATGGAAATTATTCAAAGTTTTTAAATATGTTCTTTTAATATATAAATTATAAATGGGCAAAACTATTTCTGCCTTAAGAAAACTAGAAGGCAGTTTGGCGGGATTATATTCAACTCTGTTTAAACTAAGTTATTTTAGTATAAATGCTAAAACGGCATTTCAAAAAATAGCAATGGATTCAATGGAACATGAAGAGCTCATACGATTGCTTGAAAGTAAACTAGATGAATATGAAGGCTTGGTTGATGATGAAATGATAACTTTATGTAACTCTCTTTCTGAAGAAGCAATGAAATTAAGTGAAAGCGTTAAAAAAATGACTTCTACAGAAATTTTTGGAAAGCTCAGAGAACTAGAGAAGGGCGAAGAATTAGCATACCAAATATATCAAAAATACATGAAAGAAGCCGCTAATAAAAAAGATAACGTTCTAGTTTTGATACTTAAAGGCATTGTTGAAGATGAAGAACTCCATGATAAACTTTTATCCGCTTTAGTAAATTAAAGAAAAATCTGACCTCCTTTCTGCCATAGAAAAGGCGAGGTTTGCCGTTCACTTTATCACATCTAAAACGGATAGCTTGTTATGAACTTTCTGCCGGATGCCTTTCTGATTCTGTTCATTATTGCCAAGCCTATACCTTCTTCTTTAAATGATTGTATGATCCCAAACTCTACATCTAGCTTATCTATCTTTCTTAACGCTTCAAACAAATTTTTAGCTACAGTGTAAAGATTAGATTCTGTTCCTAATATTATGAAAGTTACATTTTTTGAAGCCAAATCTTTTATTTTTTCATAATTTTCTTCTGTAACCAAAACAGCTACACGTTTATCGATTTTTTTAATTATTTCTGGTAATGATGAATTATCTAGAAGCAAATAAAGGTCCTTTTCAGGTGCGTAATGCTTATATTTCATCCCAGGCGCTAAGGGTTTTTCAAAATCATACAATCCAGAAACTTCTGGTGGCACTTTAATCGACGTAAATATGCTGCGCAGTTCTTCAACAGTAAATGGACCCGGCCTTAACAATACGGGAGGGTCTCTGGTAATATCAACTATAGTAGACTCTACGCCAAAAAATGTTTCTCCAGCATCTATTATAACGTCCGCAAGCCCGTTGAGCTCTTCTATTACCGTCTTGCCGCTTGTGGGACTGGGTTTGCCTGATATGTTCGCGCTCGGTGCCGCAATAGGTGTCCCTGAAATTTCTATTAGTTTTAATGCAACAGGATGTGCCGGCATTCTTACAGCCACAGTGTCCAAGCCTGCAGTAACTTCTTTTGGAACGCTAGGTTTCTTTTTAAGCACAACTGTCAAAGGTCCTGGCCACACTTTCTTCAGCTTATCTTCGTTCTTTACTTCGCTTGCAACATTATATAACTGTTCAAAAGAACTTATGTGAACTATTAAGGGGTTATCTGGCTGTCTCTTTTTTATCTTGAAAATTTTTAAACACGCATTCCCGTTAAATGCGTCAGCGCCTAGCCCGTAAACTGTTTCCGTTGGAAAGGCAACGGTTCCTCCTTTCTTTATCACTTCTGCCGCAGGAAAAAGATCTTCAGGTTTAAAGTTAATGGGATCGACTTTGATTATAAGGCTCATTCTTCTACTATTTTGTTTGAAATCGCGCCTATGCCTTCAATTTCAACGGATACAACATCTCCTGCTTTAAGGTACCTTTCCCCTGTGAAGGCAGCGACGCCTTCAGGTGTCCCTGTTGATATAACGTCCCCAGGGTAAAGGGTTATACCCTGAGATAAATATGATATTATCTCTTCAATTTTAAATATCATGTCAGAAGTTGAGCCGTTCTGTCTTAATTCACCGTTAACCTTTGTCTTTATGTTAAGGCTGTAAGGGTCTTTTAGTTCATCAGATGTGACAAGCCATGGCCCGAGCGGCAATGCATCATCCAGCATTTTACCCATAACCCAGTTAAATCCGTACGGGGTCTGAACGTTCGGCCAGCCTTGAGGGAACTGCCAGTCCCTGAAACTTATATCGTTAGCTATGGTATAACCTGCAACGCAGGATCTTGCTTCTTGAACTGATACATATTTGCACTTTTTGCCGATGATGACCGCAAGCTCCCCTTCATAATCCATCTTGCTTGAAGACCTTGGCTTCCTCACATCGTCATAGGCTCCTTTCAGCGCATTTGCAAACTTTGTAAACAGATAAGGTTGCAAAGGTTTTGCAAGGTTTCCTTCTCTGGAATGAGAATAATAATTTACTGCGGCCAGAAATATCTTTTGTGGGCTCCTCACGGTTGGATCTAACTTTATATCCTCCAGCCGATATACTTCAGATGATTCGTTTATTGCATCATCTATTTCATCAACATATCCAAGAGCAAGTATTTCTTCAACAGATTTTATGTCAGAACCGTATTTTGAAAAAACTGAAGTTATATCATAAACCTTTTCATCAACATAAACGCCTACCCTTTTCAGTCCCTTTACCATATAGTTTAATATCTTCATTACTCTAATCCTAGCTGCCTCATATCTTTAAACTTTAGCGTTATCATTTTAAGCGCCTGCATAACAAGCTCAACATATTTATCAATTTCTTCAGGCTGAACTCCATTCTTTTTAGCCTCTTCCTTGACCTTTTCTTCAACCTTTTTGTAGCTCTTTAAACTTTCGTTCAGATCTGCCCAGGGAATATTCTTTATGGCTTCACCTATCTTGTCGTTTTTTGGTAGGATCCCTTCAACCATAAGAGCTGCTATTATTGGATAGCCAATGTAACCTTTGAATATGGTTCCGTTGTCGTTGCTGTAAGCCATGCTGTTTTTGATTATCACTGTATACTCTTTATCGCCTTTTGAGGATCTAACTTTGTATATACCGGCATCCTCCTTCTTTACTCTGCCGGCAGATATCGAAGAAATCGCTTCGAGAACCTTAATCCTAGGAGGCATTTTTAACTTTATGCCATGATAAGCAGACAACCTGAATGATTTTATTAAACACCGGATTTATAAGTTTTTGTTGCACACGCTACAATTTTTGAGGTCCAGGAATCGTTACAAAATGAACGAAAGCTTCGCCTCTTCTAGAGGCGGGGTAAAATTTAAATTACTAAAACCTTGTAAAGCGTATTAAAGCGTGTCCCGTAAGGGAATGCCACACGAGGGCTCTACATATCGCTGAGACCGTTAAGGATAGGGGTAAATGGCTGAAGGCACAGCCCGTGGTCTACCGCTGGATGAACGGAGCGGGGTGGGTAACAGCTAGCTATGAAGTAATGAAGATGAAGGCAATAAACCACAAACCCATGATCCGCCTTGAAGAAACCATCGCATTTTAAGGCGGAGAGGATGTCAGATTATTTTGTATTACGCGATATCGATTTATTGATATGTTTATAAGCAATATACGAAATTCTAGATTGATGGATATAGAGCACAAGATAGGGGTAGCAGCTTCGAGGACTCTGATAAGCGCCTTCGTTTTTCTTGTGTTTTCTTTGTTAAAAATTTATTTCGGCTATTTCAGCGGTCTCCCAATCCTTATAGCTGACGGGGTACACAATTTTGCTGATTTTTTGATGTTCATAGCTGCATATATAGGTCTCAAGCTATCTTTGATCGGACCCACAAAAAACTTCAGATATGGCCTTTACAAAGCTGAAAACCTTTCAGCATTTTTGATGAGCTTATTTATAATATACGCTGTTTACGAAATATTTTTAGAAGGCATAAAGTTTACGATCCCTAAATACCCAGCAATAGGAATTACGGTTCAAGCTATAAGCTTAATCGTAGACCTTGCCCTCGCAATCTGGCTTGGCAACATAAAGCTGAAACAGGTAAGCCTGATAAACGCGGAGACCCTGCACAATTATGAAGACTCAATATTAAGCCTGATAGTTCTTATCGGCATATTGATGCTGAATTATGGACTCAAATACCCTTACTACGCCGTCCTGATCATTACTATTGCAATAATATTATACCAGGTAATCATGATACTTAAGGATTCAACGCTTGCACTTCTGGATGCAACTGATAAGCGCATAGAAAGGGTTGTGGATGAATCTGTAAAGGAAATCAAAGAAATAAGCGGTTATCACGATTTAAGGGTAAGGAAAGCTGGACCATATTATTTTATAGAACTGCATCTGGAATTGCCTCCAAACGTAAGCGTGAGAAAAGCTGATAAGATTACTGATGAGCTGGAAAAAAGGATCAAAGAAAAAGAACCTTTGGTTGTTCTCTTTAACCCGCACGTAGAGCCAAGCGAAACCAAAAAGCAAACTCGCGTTCTGATACTGATTGATTCAGATGGAAAGGTTTCAAACTTTTCTCAGGCATCTCAGGTTGTTATAACTGAGATCGAAACCCAAAAGATTTCTGTCATGGATAACCCATTAATAAAGATCGAGAGAAGAAAGTTGCCGGCTCTGGTAGAATTCATAAAGGAGCAAGGAGTCAGCATAGTAATTACGAACAGAATAGAAGAGCCAGTGCTGCTGGCTCTTTTTGGCGCAGGGGTTGAAGTTTATTTATCAGATGATCAAGACTATAGGACAGCTCTGAACAAGCTCAAGACAGACCAGCTTAAACCGGCTGAGCTAAAAGAAAACATTTAAACGTACTTGTGCTTGTAGTTTTATAGTTGAACGAGACTGATCTCAAAAAGTTTTTAGAAGAAAAAGGCATAAGTTTCGAGATAATAAAGCATGGCTCTTCTTATAGAGCTGATGAAGCGAGCAGAGAGCTCAACATCGATCTTAAAAAGATCGTCAAGACAGTTCTTTTTATAGCAGACAAAAAAGAGCCGCTCATCATAATAGTAAGAGGGGACAAAAGGGTTGACCAAACAAAGATGGCAAAAATTCTGGGGTACAAAAAGCTAAGGCTTGCAACTCCAGAAGAGCTGAGAAACATAACTGGCTACGAACCAGGCACTTTGCCCCCCGTAGCTCACAAACAGAACATTAGGACAGTGCTGGATGAAGACGTAATCGATGAAGATTACGTTTACGCAGGAGGTGGTTCACTTGGTTCTTCTCTTAAAATATCACCTAAGGATATAGCAAGGCTGCAAAACGCATTAATACTTAAAGTATAAAATGAAAAATATAAAAATGCAGGATGAAAGGGTCATAGGAATCGATGAAGCTGGAAGGGGCAGTTTTATCGGGCCACTTGTAATAGCCGGATTTTCTATTCCTTACATTTTTATTTCACGACTTAAAGAGCTAGGGGTAAAAGATTCAAAAAAGCTAACTCCTGCTAAAAGGACAGAGCTGTACGTAAAACTCAAAAAACTTGAATGCTCATCAGTTTTGATTTATAAGCTAAGCCCTCAGCTGATAGATTCTTATGTTTGGTCAAACGTTAAAAACATAAATTTAAACTACCTTGAGGCTGTTTACATGGCAAAGATCATCAACAGACTGCCTGGAAATTATACAGTTATTGATGCTGCAGACGTAAGCGAATCCCTTTTTTTAAAAAACGTTCTAAAAAATGTGAAACGAAATGTAATATTGATAAGTTCTCATCATGCTGATGATCTTTACGCAGTTGTATCTGCCGCAAGCATTGTAGCTAAAGTCGTAAGAGACAAAGAAATAGAAAAGCTTCACAAAATTTATGGTAATTTTGGCTCTGGGTATCCTTCAGACCCTAAAACTTTGGAATTTTTAAAAAGTTTAAAAGATAAACCTGAAGTGCTTCATGCTATTCGATTAAGTTGGAAAACATTAAATAAGTTAAATAACATACGGTTTCTATGAGCAAAGACTTTGAAACCCGTTTTATCTGGCATAATGGCTCATTTGTTCCGTGGCAGGAAGCAAAAGTTCATGTGATGACTAACGCTCTGCATTATGGCACTGGGGTTTTTGAAGGAATTCGAGCTTACTGGAACTCTAAGCAGCTTTACATTTTTCGCTTACAAGATCACATAAACAGGTTTTTCAATTCTATAAAGATATACAATTTCGGAATAGACTTCAGTAAAGAACAGATTTCAGAAGGAATAAAGGAAACTCTTAGGAAAAATGAGCTAAGGACAGATGTATACATTAGACCTTTAGCAATAAAGGGCTATGGGCCCATAGGCCTTGATGTCAGGAAGCTAAAAACTGACGTCTTTATAATAGCAATGCCTTATGGTAAGTACTTTGAAAAAGAAGGCATAGAAGTGCTTGTGTCTTCTTGGAGAAGGATAAGTTCTCAAACTTTACCAGTGTTGGCCAAAGTTACCGGTCATTACTCTAACAGTGTCCTTGCAAAGCTTGACGCTCTGAACAAAGGTTATGACGATGCAATTCTTCTTAATGAAGAAGGAAAAGTTTGCGAAGGGACTGGTGAAAACATTATGATGGTTAAAGATGGTATAATATATACGCCACCTATTTCTGCTGGAATACTTGACGGGATAACTAGGAGAAGCATAATGGAATTTGCTCCGGATTTAGGATTGAAAGTTGTTGAAAAAGATATAGATCGTGGAGAGCTTTACACAGCAGACGAACTGTTCTTTGTGGGAACTGCAGCAGAAATAACCCCAATATTGAAGGTTGACGGAAGACCGATTGGGGATGGAAAAGTTGGTCCAATTTCTAAAAAGCTAAAAGATTACTTTGCGTTAATAACTCAGGGAAAAGTTGATAAGTATCTTAAATGGCTTGAAGCTGTATGGTAAGAGTAAGCTTTCAAGGGGAAAGAGGGGCTTACAGCGAAGAAGCAGTCATAAATTTTTTTGGAAACGATGTTGAGTTTTTACCATTACCTTATCTTTCAGATGTTTTTAAAAGCGTTGAGACAGGAGAGGCAGACTATGCTGTTGTACCAATAGAAAATTCTTTAGAAGGAAGCGTAAGCGAAACTTATGATCTTCTTTTAAAAAGTGACGCAAAGATAGTTGGGGAGTCGATTCTTAGAGTTAGACATTGCTTTATGATTCATCCAGACGCAGAACTATCTAAAGTAAAAGAAGTATGGTCTCACCCTCAGGCCCTTTCTCAATGTAGAATATTCATAGAAAAAATGAAGCTAAAGCCAGTACCTTTTTACGATACTGCTGGAAGCGCAAAAGTAATTTCAGAGAAAGGTGTGCTAACAGCTGGAGCCATAGCGTCATGCAGGGCTGCATCGTTTTATAACCTAAAAGTAGTAAAAGAAGGAATTGAAGACTCAGAAAACAACTTTACAAGGTTCATCGTGCTTGGTAAGACTGAAGCAGGAAGAACTGAAAAAAGCAAAACATCTATAATATTTGGGACTTCACACAGCCCTGGGTCCCTTTTTAAGGCCCTCAAAGTTTTTGCTGATAGGCAAATAAACCTTACCAAAATAGAAAGCAGGCCAACAAAAACAAAACCTTGGGAATATTATTTTTTTGTGGATTTTGTTGGGCACATTAACGATCAAAAGGTAAAAGAGGCTATAGAAGATTTAAAAAAAGTTACAACTTTTATTAAGGTGCTTGGATCATATCCTGCTGAGCTGATATGACCGGTTATGAACTTGCTAAAATCGGCCAGTATTTGGCATCGATGGGTTACGTAGAAGGTAGAGAAGGTAATTTAAGTGAAAGGGTTGGTAACGGTGCCCTCATAAAGGCAACAAACGTATTTATGGCGTTTGCTACTCCGGAAGATTTTTCTTACATTGATTTAGATGGAAACCTGATCTACGGCAAACCCCCTTCTTCAGAATTCAGATTGCACACAACAATATACAAAAACGTTAAAAACGTAAACTTTATAGTTCATACACATCCTGTTTATACTCTTGCTTTATCTCAACACTATAGTTTTATACCGATAGTTATTACGGAAGGAAAACTTTATTTTTCAAAGGAAGTCCCAGTCCTACCTCTCATAGAACCTGGAACACAGGAACTGGCTGACAAAGTTACTTCATACATAAAAAATGGTTATGAAGCTGTTGTTTTGAAAGATCATGGGCTTGTAAGTGTCGGGGAAACTTTGGACGTTGCAGTTATGAGGACAATTTCTGTCGAAAAAAGTGCAAAAATTATTTTACTTTCGAGGAACCTTTTATGATAAAAACAGGGGTCTGCGGCTTCTCTGTTAAAAGGGAGCTTATCTACAAAACTCTCGATGCAGTCGAACTTCAGGAAACTTTTTACAACATGCCAAATGCTGAAAAATTAAGAAAACTGCGTATGGAAGCGCCGGAGAATTTTGATTTCTCGATAAAAGTTTTTCAGGGCATAACTCATGGTTTTAATTCTCCTACTATGAAAAAGGCAAAAAATTTTACACCTAGTGCAAAAGTTGGCCTGCTTAAAGATACAAAAGAAAACATAGAGCTTTGGGAAAATTTTAAAAAACAGACTTCTGTGCTCAACCCTGTCATATACGTTTTTCAAACTCCTCCTAGCTTTGGGAGTGAAGACCAGCTTAGACATGCATACAATTTTTTTAAAGAAATAAACGGTGAAGCAAGAATTGGATGGGAACCAAGAGGAAAGGCTTATGAAAATTTACAACTGCTTTTAAAAATATTTGAAGATCTAAGCGTAATTCATATAGTCGATCCCTTCAAAAGGAAGCCAATAAAAGCCTATGGTTTACAGTACTTTAGATTGCACGGGAAAGGGTCTAGCGAAGTTAACTACGGCTACAATTATACTGATAATGATCTTTTTGAGCTTTATAATATAGTGAAAAATTATGACCGCGTTTACGTAATGTTTAACAACATAAAAATGTTTGAAAATGCAAAAATATTTAAAGAAAAATTCGTCGGTTAAGGCGGAGTTACTTTTATAGCTCCAACTGGGCAAGCTGTTTCGCATGCCATACAGAATATACAGTCTTTTTCTCTCACTGGGTCAGCTTTATCAGTATAGTATTTTGGCTGTTCTTCTGGGCTAAGTGGCCATTTGTCATTTCCAGATCCAGATTTTCCAGGATTTAGCAACCATTCGAAAACGTTAACGGGGCATACATCCATGCATGCACCATCAGCTATACAGCAATCAAAGTCTACAGCTACTATACTTCCGTGTATGCCAAGTTTGGTAGGGTACGGTTTTCCATCAGCGTCTAACCTTTGTTTACCTTCTGCAAAAACTTTGTGCCCCGCGTGTTCCCCAGTTACCGGATATTCATCTGGTTTTTTCTGAAAATCAGGATCTATTGGCTTTGATTTAAAAGGTACAGGTCTTACCATTTGAGATCACCAATAGTATATAGATTAAGGTATAAAATGTTTTTGCACAAGTTATTATTTTATTTTTCAATCATGTTTTTTATACGTAAAATTTTAACAATGTTTAAATTTTATCTAAATCGTGTAATGCTAATTGAGCGAAGACCTCAAGAGATTTCTTAGCGTATTTGGACCTGCTTGGCTCGTTATGATAGCAGATGTCGATGTAGCTTCTATAATAGAAGGTATTGAAGCTGGCGTCGTATCAGGTGCCGTAATGGTTTTGGTAATGCTTGTTTTGATACTGCCCTTATTTTTTATACAGGACGCAGCAGGCAGATTGGGTTCTGTTGCCAATGTAGGGTTTGGCGAAGCTATAAGGCATAAATACGGGAAAAAAATTTCTATCATACTTTCGCTGCCGATGGCTTTAAGCGACTTTTTAGAATACCTCGCGGAGTTTGCGGGGATAGCTATAGGGCTCACTCTTTTAGGATTTTCAGTATGGTTAGGATTAATTATCTTTTATCTTATTCATTTAACAGTTGTATTTACAAAAAAGTACCGACACGCAGAAATAATACTTTTGCCGTTAAGTTTTCTTCTTGTTGTTACCCTTTTTGTTGAACTTTTTCTTTTTAGACCAAATTTTTCTCTTTTATCGCGTTCGCTATTAGCTTTTAAAATAAACCTTTCGTTTTTCTATCTGATAGCTGCAAGCATAGGCGCTGTTATAATGCCCTGGATGCTCTTTTTTCACAGCGGAGCCGATGCGAGAAAAAAGATAGGCATCAAAAACATGATGTATGAATCACTTGAGACTCTAATAGGTTCAATAGTTTCAGAGGTGCTCATGGCGGTAGTTGTTATATACGGCTGGGTTATTTCTTTCAGAGATTCAAACGCTTCTCTGGCTGGAATTTTGTCGTATATGCAAAGCATGAATTATCTGTTAAAATTGCTTATGGGAATCGGGTTTATAGCTTCAGGTCTTCTGGCCCTTGTTGTAATCTCAATGGCTTCTGCATGGGGCGTTGTTGAGGCTGCAGAATTAAACTCAAAACACTACGCTATAATTTATGTTCTTGAATCTTTTCCCGCATTGCTAATAGCACTCTTTGTTAGGGATTATTTGCAACTTATTCTAGGCCTTATGATAATTTATTCTGTACTTTTAATTCCGCTTCTTATTATTCTCGGAAAAATTGCCTCAGATTGCAGTTTTATGAAAGGTTTTGCGCTAAAAGGTAAAAGGTTAAAGGTCTACTGGATTATGGCTGGCGCAATTTCAATAGGCGGTATTGTTGGGTTTACATCTTTTATTTTAAGCTCTTTATAAGAGAGCAAATATTCAGAAAAAATATTAAGCTATTAAAAGAAAATAAGGGCGTGAAAGTGGCCGTAGGAGGAACTTTCGAGGGTCTTCACGCTGGGCACGTTAAATTATTAAAAAAAGCTTTGGAATTAGGGGATGAGATAATTATAGGAGTGACATCTGATCAATTCGTTGAAAAAATGGGTAAAAAGATAGAAACGCCATATCTGGACAGAATATTAAGGGTGAAAGAAAAAATAGACGAAATTGCACAAAAAAGCTTCAGATTTTACATAGCCATGCTAGATGATCCGTATGGGCCTGTGCTTAAAGAAGACGTAGATTTTATAGTAGTAAGTCCTGAGAGCTTTAAAAATGCGCTCAAAGCCAATATATTAAGGAAAAAGATTGGGTTTAAACCGATGAACATATACGTAATAAATTTTGTAAAAGCAGAAACAGGAAGTAAAATTTCATCTTCAGATATAAGGAAAGGAAAAATATTACCAAATGGAAAATCTGTAAAATTAAAGGTTAAGACTTAAAATATTACACAACGAAAGCCTCACCTCATTTAGAGGCGGGATGCTGACTCTTTGCAAATGCTGTCTTTGGCAAAAGATTAATAGTATTTATGTACTTTAATTAGGATAAAATAACAAAAAGCATACATCGATTAAATACAGTGCGTTCCATTGCAGGAAAAGAAACAAAAGTTAAACTAAAGGCTCTCGGAAAGGCATTCGTTGATTGTTGGAACGAAATTAAGTAAACCACGAAACTGTGATCCACCTTGAAGGAAAGCGGACCCTTTTGAGCGGAGAGAATGTCAGTTTTAGCTTATTGGTTTCAGGTAAGAAGCATCGACGTTTATCTGTATAGGTACAGCTGTTTCTAAGAGCATTATTGTTGCCTCCCTTTTCTCTTTATTAAACCTAAGCACTTTAGCTTTCATTCCTTTAAATGGGCCGTTTATAACTTCTACTACCTGTTCATTTTGTAAAGATATTTCTTCGGTTTTAGCCTTTATCAAAGGCGCTATATCGTTTATGCTTAGCACTCCTGGTACAATGGACTTGACATTCTTGACATCACTTATAAGTTTGCTTACAGCTGCCTGATTATCAGCTTCAATGATTAAATATCCTTTCATATTTTCGCTGTGTATTATAGAATATATGGGTAGATTGTTCATTTTAGCTCTGCTTAACAAAAGCACAGCTATACCTGCTTCTTGTCCACCAACAACTTTTACCGCATAAAATTTAGGGCTCATCTTAAACTCAGCCAGAAAGCTACCAAATGTATTATTGTACCTATCCCGCCTATTAAAAATAAAGCAAGAAGAAAGAGCTTTAGATAAGCAGATAGTTCTTTCCAGGATGACTTCTTACTGTAGCTTAAAATTTCCTTTACACTTTTAATAAATTGTGAGATACCCATTAGCCCAACAATATTACAAAGATGTAATTTTTAAGCTTTATTAAACAAGTTGACTCATGATTTTTGTGAACTAATCTGACCTTGCGGACAGTTACCAGTTCATCGATATGTGCGGAATACAAGTATACAATCGTATTGGCAAACTGACCTTCTCCCCGCCATAAATGGCAAGTTTTGTCATTCACTTTATCAGAGGTATGCCTATTTCTTTAACTATTAACTTTCCAACATACTTGTTGTTTAAAAGGCCTGGCTTAACATCATGTAAAGTTACAGTTATATCGGCCTGAATTGTTACGTTCGCAGCTCTTCCGGTATCAGGGTCCAAACCGCTAGGCACGTCAACAGATATTATAAACGCTTGAGATTGATTAATCATTTGAATTATAGAAGCAAAAGGCTCTTTTACTTCGCCTTTTATGCCTGTTCCAAATATTCCGTCTACAATTATTTCGCACCCTTTTAATTCGTTTAACGATGGCTGTTCAGTATGAGCCTTTTTAAGCAGCTCGTATAGCTTTAGCATCAACCCAGCATCTCCTTCTTTTACAGTTCCTCCAATTATATAGGCTTCCACGTTGAAACCTAAAAGCAATAAATGTCTTGAAGCCGCCAAAGCATCTCCCCCGTTATTACCTTTTCCGCATATTACGCATATTTTGCCGGTTGTTTTTGGGTCAAACCTTTCTCGAATTACTTCGGCAATAGCTCTACCGGCATTTTCCATCATCAGCGTTGTCGAAAAACCTTTTTCAGATGACCACTGTTCAATCTTTCTCATTTCATCTACAGTAACAGTCATATAATACTAATAAAAATAGTAAAAATTTAAAGGTATCTTTTTGGGGTTAAGGGGCAAAAGTCCATCTCCGTGAGCTTTAGATAGCCCCTTACAGCAGGGTTTTTATATAAAGGAAAAATATTGCATTATTAGTGCCTAACTTAGAGAAGAATGCTAAGATCAGAGATAGGAGGGCAACCTTGCATAGGAGAAAGGTTGGCACACATGTTAATAAGGTTCGATAAGACAACAGGAGTTTGTCCTGTCTGCAGAACATACGTTAAGCTTAACATGTTTGAGTTCCCATGCTCCTGTTATAACTTCGACAGAGATGTAGATTCAGCAATCGTAATATTGAAGGAGGGGCTTTCCCTTTGGAACTTAGGGTAGACGCCCAGTGATGAAGACACCTCTGCGATGGTGGAATACTTTTCAAGTATTCCACACGCAAGCGTATCGATGAACCGGGAAGCCCCCTCCGTGACAGTAGATCAAAACTTTTTTAGTGCAGGATTGCTGTTTAACGTTATGGCCATAAACAGCATCCTGCGATCTAACATTGGTAACAAGTACTTATTATACATTTATGAGTCTATCGACAAAGCTATGAACATAAAGGCTAAAGATAACTAAAAAAGTAATAGTTCTTTCTTCAATAACGAACTCTTATGTTGAGGAGACTGCTTCATCCGTTGATGTATGCGGACAGACTGTAAGGAACAACCTAAAAGAGCAGCATAGCACGTTCTAAAGTACAATGAAGAAATAATAAATAAGATAAAGGAAATTGGTGCGTTAAAAACCTGTAATCGTTGCGATGGACTGGCACGACATAATGTTCTATAGCTAAAAGCTGAAGGAGCAAAAGGGACTAATCATAGTTCGCAACGGCAGCTGTCGTTATAAGAGATGAAAGGTTAACAGTTGCTGTTACGCCTGTAAATAACGAAAGCAAGGTTGAACATGTAAGAAGGCTTTTATCCAAATTGTTTGAGCTTGGTATAAAGGTCAAGATCCTTCTTTTAGATTCAGGATACTACACAGTTGACATAATAAATTACCTTAACGCTAAAGGAATAAATTTCATAATGAGGACAATAGGGAAGTTCAAAGATGGGGATGACTTAATTTACAAAACGAACAGCAAGAGAAAAAGCAAAATGAACAGGCAACAGTTAGGATTGTAGCTGTTAAATGCAAAAAAGAGCTGTTAGTTTTTGCAACGAACACAGACCTTAAGCCTAAAGCTATAAGAAGGATGTTCAGAAAGAGGT
>Ga0081534_100005_pt1 | contig 113218 bp, 116 predicted proteins | sample MonGeyMetagenome_FD_71019 | JGI IMG/M metagenome (GOLD analysis project Ga0081534, IMG submission 71019) | Hypoxic/sulfidic aquatic microbial communities from Monarch Geyser, Yellowstone National Park, USA - MG (SPAdes) v1 (version 2) | ecosystem: Environmental > Aquatic > Thermal springs > Hot...
CTAGGATCTTCTCCCTGCCTAGTATCATTTTACCGCACGTATAGTTATCGCAGCTGGATTATAAAAGTTAAGTACAAAATCAAAAATTTTAAAACCGTTTAAAAAGTTAACTTTCTGTAAAGCAGTCAAAAAAAGTTAACGCTTTGTGTTAATAAAAAACTTTATTAATCTTCTTTATTTAATAATAGTAATGGAGATAGCTTAAAACTTAGAAGAGCTTTCTTGGACAAGGATTCACACGTATACCTTCATAGCTTTTGCAATAGGCCTTCTGCTAGAAGGTTACATATTCGGTATAGCCCCTGTTGCAACTTCTTGGTACACGATTCCAAAATCCATAGAAATGCTGATACTCGCGTGGCCCTATCTCTGGCTCATAATAGGCATAGCCGTCTACGGTCCAATTTCAGATGCGATAGGCAGGAAGAAGACCTTTTACTATTCGATGACTATGTACGTGATAGGAGGGATACTTCTGATCTTCAGCTACAACTACGCTTTGGTGCTTACAGCTCTGGCCATACTGCTGTTTGCCGCAGGAGGGGAGATGAACACGATCATGATCATGGCCCACGAAGTATTTCCAAGAGCGCACAGGAGCAAGGCGATGATGATGCTGATGGACTTCGTAGCGCTTGCTAGCGTGCTCCTTTCAGCTGTCAGCTTCCTCTCATTTTCTTCCACGCCGCTGTTCAGCAGGGAGATGACTGGAGTGATAGTGCTGATAACCGTTTTGGCGCTCTTCATCGCAAGGTACAAGATGCCAGAGTCGATAAGGTGGCTTGAAAGGAAGGGAAAGAAGGACGAGGCGTTGCAGCAGGTTCAGAAGTACTTCGATCAGAAAGCATCGACGCCAGAAAAAGCTGAAGCTTCACCGGTTAAGGTCCAGCAGAAGAACGCCCCGATCTGGTTCAAGGAGCTGGTGACAACGCTCGTCGCGTTTGCAAACTCCGCGGGCTATGGATTGCTCACGTACGCTTTGGCGCCGCTCTACTTTCCAAATCTTCTTCCTTATATCTTCCTGATAGCCGGAGTTGCGGGCTTTGCCGGGGGCTTTCTGGGGCTTGCGGGTGACAGGCTAAGCAGGAAATGGCTCCTTTTCATATCATCGCTTGGCGTTTTCGTTGTAACTCTGGTTATATGGGCTACGATATCGATCTGGACAAAAGTACTGGCTCTTTTCTGGGGGCTTCTGATAATACTGAATGTAATAGTTCAGTGGGACTACATGACTGAAGACACATTGAAGGGGGAACTCTGGCCAACGGGTCACAGGGGAACGCTTACGGCTTTAGCCAGAGTCATCTCGATAGGAGCTTACATTCCTCTGCTATACATAAGCGCCAACTTCACGGTCAACCAGTTTATATTGATGAATGCTCTGGTCTGGCTCGTGGGGCTGATAGCGGCAACAGTTTGGCTGATCTGGGGTTATGAAACAGGAAAAGGGGTAAGCATAGGGATAGCTTCAGGGGAAGCTTAAAATTTATTTTTATCTATTTTTTAGCTTAGATATTTTAGAAAAAGATATATCTTTATGGGTTTTGTTTGTAGCATGCAGTACAAGTGGACAGTCCTTACAAACACAACGCTTTCGATCATAATGAGTTCTATGAACATGTACATCGTTCTCATTTCTCTTCCTACAATATTCAGGGGGTTGAACATAAATCCCTTTGCTCCTGGCGAGTTCGTTTACCTGCTCTGGGTCCTCATGGGTTACAGCGTTGTTCTTGCTTCCATCCTGGTAACGCTCGGAAGGGTATCTGACATGTACGGAAGGGCCAGGATGTACACGTGGGGCTTCATAGTTTTTACAGCAGCTTCGATAGCGCTTTCGCTCATACCGAGCGGAACTGGAAATACTGGTCTGCTCTGGCTGATATTTCTGAGGCTCGTCCAGGCAGTTGGCGGAGGCATACTCATGGTAAACGGCATCCCTCTTCTTACTGAAGCTTTTCCGCCCAACGAGAGGGGAAAAGCCCTCGGAATAAACCAGATCTCTTTCATCATAGGACCATTTCTCGGGCTAATACTCGGGGGACTGCTTTCGGGGTACGACTGGCATTTGGTATTTGTTGTAAACGTGCCTTTCGCTTTAGCAGGGATGATCTGGTCCATATTCAAGCTGAAGAGGGAAAAGGGCGTATCAAGGGTTCCGCTCGATGTGCCAGGAAACGTTTCTCTGGCTGTAGGGCTGATAGCGATATCTCTTGGGCTCACGTACGCGCTCATGCCTTACGGCAATTCACAGCTTGGATGGTGGAGCCCCTGGGTCATTTCTTCTTTTGTAATAGGCGTAGCTTCGCTAATAGCTTTCGTTTTTATAGAAAGGAGGCAGGTAAACCCTCTATTTGATCTTAAGCTTTTCAGGATAAAACCATTTACTTATGGTACGCTGTCCCTTTTCATGAACGCGATGGCAAGAGGGGCAATCATGTTCCTGATAGCTATATGGTTACAAGGAATATATCTTCCGCTTCATGGTATAAGCTACGCTCAGACCCCGTTTTGGGCAGGAGTTTATATGCTACCCATGATGATAGGGACTGTCATACTCGGGCCGATAGGTGGGATGCTTACTGACAGGTACGGCGCAAGACCTTTTGAAGTTGCAGGCATGGTCATAATTGCTTTGTCCCTTTACCTTCTGACCCTCCTTCCGTACAACTTTAATCTGTTGTCCTTTGAGCTGATACTGTTCGTAAACGGTCTTGGCAACGGTCTATTTTCTGCACCGAACACGACTTCTATAATGAACGCTTTGCATCCTAAGGACAGGGCCGTTGGAAACGGCATGAGACAAACGATAAACAACATAGGATCTACGATAAGCATGGCCCTCTTCTTTACTATTGCTATCACGATCTTTACAGAATACGTTCCATCGCAGATAGCCATGATTTCTGTACAGTATGGCTTGCCTCCCCAGATAACAGCTTTCCTATCATCTTTACCAGCAACAGGGCTCTTATTTGCCGCTTTTCTTGGGATAAACCCATCTTCGGCGATTCCAGGTAACGTCCAGAACGTGTTGCCTCAGAGCGTCTTAAAGATGTTGGATTCAAACACGTTTCTCCCAAGCGTGCTTGGAAGCCCATTTATGACAGGGTTAAGATATTCCCTCTATATATCGATTGCATTGGTGATAGTTGGCACAGTTTTTTCAGCAATGAAGGGTAAAAGGTACATATACGAAGAGCTGACCTCCTCACCGCCTTAAAAGGCGAGGGTTTGTCATTCACTTTGTCATAAAAAGCTGACAGAATTTTAAAGCATCTTTTTAAGCGCCGTAGTCTGCAGTTTCAAAATAGATAGGTTTGTGTTTCTGGATATGAACAATTTGTGTGAATGGGCAGTAAGGTGGTAGCAAAGACACAAGACCTCCTTTAGAAAGAGAGAAGTAGGGGTACGTGCACACAAGGAGGAAGGGGACTGAAGATGGTAGGGTTTCCCATGAGGGCATAATGAATGGGTTGGTACGTCTAAACAGGAGCGAAAGACTCCCGATGAACTCGTGAGGGAGTTGCATGAAGCTGTGAAGCCCAAGCTCTACGCGTATTATAGGTATGCTGATGCGTACCTATTCGCGCCTACGTAGAGTGAAACCCGAATTAGGTAAAGTTTGGGAACATTTACAACTGAAAGCCTTGCTTTTAAGGAGGGGAAGAGGTCAGATTTAGCTTATAGTTTGAAATGCAAAGATTGTAAATTAAAACGAAGGTCAACAGCTCATGACTTAAACGTGCTAAAAAATAAATATATATCAATATATATTTTATTACCAAAATATATAAAAAATACTTTATTAAAAATCTTGTATGGTTTCGCCTGAAAAAGTTAGGCCTGTACACTGGCTTATCAGCACCCTATCAGCTATGGGCGTTTTTCTTGACGGTTATGACCTTAACGTTATAGCTTTCAGCATACTGATCATATCTTCAGTATATAAAATAAGTGTTTCAAGCCTTCTTTACCCGCTTTTGCTATCAAGCGGGCTAATAGGAATGGTTATAGGAGGTGTTATTTTCGGCTCTATTGCTGACAGAATAGGAAGAAAATCAATGTTTGTTATAGACATAATAATGTTCGTGATTTTTACAGCTCTTTCAGCGTTCGCTGTAAACGTGTTAGAAATTATAATATTTAGAATTTTGATGGGTATAGGGATAGGCGCCGATTATCCGGTTAGCTCGTCGCTTATAGCTGAAATGTCTCCCACTAACAACAGAGGTATGCTTCTGATGTACGGCATAATGTTTTACTGGTTAGGCGTCCTTGTTTCTGGCGCTGTAAATTATCTTGTTTTGCCTTTTGGCGCAGAAATAGCTTGGAGGCTCGCTCTTGGTGTTGGCGCTGTCCTAGCTGTGCCGGTGATAATAGCAAGATGGTTAATGCCAGAATCGTTCAGATGGCTTAAAGCATCTGGTAAGGACAAAGAAGCTGAAAAAGTCGCAAAAAGGGTCATGGGGGAAGGCTATTCCGTTCAACCACAAAAGGATGTAAAGGTGTCAGAACTGTTTAAAAAGTATAAAAAGCCTCTTGCGTTTGTTCTGATCACATGGTTCGCCTTTGACGTTGGCTCTTATGGCTTTGGCTTTTTTACTCCTACCCTCTATCATGAGCTGGGCATAAGGAGCTTTCAGATGATCACGCTTTTCGGAACATTGACTGCCCCATTTCCGATAATATCCTACCTTGGCTTGATGAAGATGATCGATAAGGTTGGCAGAAAGATCCCAACAATTTTAGGGTTCGTTGTCATGATAGCAGTTTTGGCTGTTCTTGTACCGCTTGTCAAGATAAGCCCGTTTTTCCTTTTGCCCCTTTTTATAATCTTTGCATCTTTAGAGCAGTGGCCTGGGGGTTTGCTATCCTTTTCCTATTCTGTAGAACTTTTTCCTACAAAAGTTAGGGGTCTTGCGCAGGGTCTAGCAACATCAGTAAGCAGGGTAGGAGCGATAATTGGCATATTTGCATTCGATTTCATAAAGTCATACGGGCTAATTTACGGGATGGCCTTTTTCATAAATATTCTTGTTATAGCAACAGCAGTTACAGCAGTAATGGCACCAGAGACAAAAGGATTAAAGCTTGAAGAAATAGAGGAAAAGATAAGTTAAGGAAAAACAATTAGTTAGTGTTGATTGAAAGATTAAAGGTATATGTTCTTAACGATAATGAAGGATCGCCAGGCTTTATAAATGAGTGGGGGCTCAGCCTTTTTATAGAAGCTGGAAACCTGAAGTTTCTTTTTGATTCAGACAGCTCCCCTAGTGTAATAGAGCACAATTCAAAAGAGCTCGGGGTCAATTTAGAATCTGTAAGCTTCTTTTTCCTTTCGCACGAGCATCTGGATCATCTGGGAGGGGCTGAAGCTCTGCCCGAGGGAAAGCTTGCGTATGTTCCTGAAGGGACGAGGAGCTCTTTGCTTAGAAAATTTAAGGTTGTCGAGGTAAACACAACAGAAGAGATAGAAAAAAATATATGGTCAACAGGGCCTTTGGGCAGAGATATAAAGGAACAATCGATGGTGGTGCAGGGCCCTTTTGGAAACCTCCTGTTTGTTGGCTGTTCTCATCCTGGTATAGATCTTATAACGGAGCACGCATACAGCAGGTTTGGAAAGATAAGGTATCTTATTGGTGGTTTTCACAAACCTGGTTTGAGCTCCCTTGTTAAAGCACTAAAAATGACAGAGTTCTCGTCTCCGATCCACTGTTCAGGCGAAATGGCAAAAGTTTATGCTAAAGCCTCTTTGGGCGATCATTATCTACCTCTTAGGACAGGCAGCGTAGTTTCTGTAGAAAAAGATTTTATAACTGTCGAAAGGTTCTGAGCAATGAGTTTGATCATCTATAAAGGATCTCTGGAAGATCGAAGCGTTGAATTATAATTTGCCGTAATTTTTACGCTTTAAAAACTTCAGAAGAAGTTAAGATTAATAGAAAGTTGGTGCAATATTTCTGCGTGAAGACAGTTATACTTGCTGGAGGTAAAGGAACGAGGCTATGGCCCCTAAGCAGGGAGGATTATCCAAAGCAGTTCCTTAAGATAATTAACGGGGAAAGCCTAATACAAAGGTCTGTAAACATGTTCTCAAAGCTTTCGGAAATTTATATAATCACTTCAAAGCAGCTTTACCCCTTTTTTTCTTACGAAGTTAAAGGAATAAGCCTTGAAAACGTGTTGCAGGAACCGGCTGCACGGGGAACAGCTCCAGCCATAGCTTATGCACTCAGCATTCTTGAAGATGATGACTACCTTTTCGTGCCTTCGGACCACATGCTTGACGAAAGCTTTCTAGAACTCGTCAAGAAGGTAAAACCTGAGGAAGGCGAAATACTGCTTTTCGGACACAGGCCTGAAGGGCCAGCAACTGGTTACGGATATATAAAGAAAGGTCAGAGGATAAACGAAGTAAAGTTAAAGGCGTCAGGGTTCTTTGAAAAACCTGACTTGAAAGAAGCTGAAATGTTCTACAAAAGCGGGGAATACTTGTGGAACATGGGCATGTTCTACATGAAAAAAAAGACGGCTGAAATTGCTTTCAAAAGACACCTCCCTGAGGTTTACGATGTAGTGTTCGAAAAAAAAGCAAAGGGGTACGAGGATCTACCAGAGGTTTCGTTCGATAAAGGCATAGTCGAAAAGTATGATAATGTTTCTGTTGCAGAGTTCACCGGGCTGTGGAAAGACATGGGATCATGGGAGAGCTTTTATGAAGTTATGAAAAAGGACAAGGACGGAAACGCGGTGTACGGGGACGTTTATGCTCTTGATTCTCATGGTTCGCTCGGAGTTTCTGAAGGAAGGCTTACAGTGCTTTATGGGGTTAATGATTTGGCTGTGATATCAACAAGAGACGTAACTTTTGTCATACCTAGGTCGCTTTCTGAAAAGACAAAGGAAATAGTGAAGGCGCTTGATGGCAGAAAAGAGGCAAAAAGGTCGCCTATAATGTACAGATCCTGGGGATATTACATAATTCTGGAAGAAGGACCCAGGTACAAAGTCAAGAAGCTTTACATAGCTCCTGGAAAATCGCTTAGCTATCAGATGCACTTCCACAGGGCAGAGCACTGGGTCGTTGTAAGGGGTACAGCCAAAGTAACCTACGATGGTAAAGAGGTTATAGTAGCGGAAAACGAAAGTTTTTTTGTTCCGATGGGGAAGAAACACAAAATTGAGAACCCAGGAAAGATACCGCTCGAAATCATAGAGGTTCAGACAGGGGAGTACCTAGAAGAAGACGACATAGTCAGGTTTTGAAAAAACAGCTTAGCTTATTAATGTACTGTTATTTTGTAAAGATAGTTGAAGTCCAGAAAATACTTCATCTACCTTTTGCTGCTCTTCATCCTTACTTTCTTTTGGAGGGCCACAACCAACGCTTATTCCACGATGCTGCCGCTGATAGCGAAGTACGAGTTCAACTTTCAGCCTTCCCTAATAATGTATTTGGGCGGGATAGGCGGGATAGGCTCTTTCATAACTTCGTTCTTCATAAACCAAAGGATCAAGAAGTTAAGGCCTTACTTTATTTTATCAATAACGCTCTTGCTGATAGTTATAGCTCTTGTTCCCTTTTATACAGGGGCAAACGTGTGGTTTTTCATACTGGTTGAAGGTCTAGCAACAGGGGCTACAAGCCCTTTGATAATTTCTTCAGCAGGAACTGTCGAGGATCCAAAAGAAAGGGAAAGGGCAATAGCTTTTTATTCATTGGCCCTCTCCACAAGTTTAGCGGTTGCACCTTTCATATCCTCAGGCTTTTTAGTCTTAACGAAAGAGAACCTGAAGATCTCACTGGCTATGTTCTCAGCTCTGGTTTTGATAAGCATGGTATCTGCCTTTTTCATGAGGCTTAGCGGCAGGAACGAAGCTAAAATAAATGGATCAGGAATAATAAAAAGGCCATATTTCTGGAAGGCCGTTGCTTCAAACGCAATCTACACTTTTCCTTTTGTGGCCATGACGTACTATGGAGCGATACTCGCAAGGCAGGCCTTTAAACTTAGCTACTCTGTTTCAGTTGCTATGTACTCTGTTTTCTTCATAACTTCTTTTCTTACCAGGTTTTACCTCACGCTCAGGCCTGTTCACTCAATAGATCGTTCTGTAGCACTCGGCAGCCTACTTACTGTTTTAGGCCTTTTACTTGTTGGAACCCACTTAAACCTCATGCTTTTTCTTGTAGGATATGCAATCCTTGGTTTCCCTCATGGACTGTTCTGGCCGGTTTCACTGATAATCCTGAGAAGGTCTTACGGCGATGAAGAGATCTATGCGGCCAACTCTTATTATATATCGATTAACAACCTGATCTGGCTTCTCACACCTTTCATATCTGGGATTATAGCTTCATTTGTAGGAATATCTTTAACTTTTATAGTCGTGATAGCGCCAACAGCCGCGATCTACCTGATCTACATGTACCTTGCCAAGATTTCAAAACCTTCAGCTATTTCCTGATAAGCTTCCCCTTTTATTAAATCAAAACTTTTTAGCATAATTGCGTTTAACGTTTTTGCAAATCACTAACAATATTATATATGATAATTGTAAAGCCCAAACTTTTTTCAAAAATCGGAAAAATCTATGGATAATGCTTTTTAAACCTGTACTGAAAGTAAGCAATCAAAAGCAGCAAATGATAATGTATAAATAATTCATTAATAAAGAAAAGAAAATAAAAGATGTTGTCATGTCCAAAAATCTCTTATCGTTGAGATTGACTTTTGCGACAGCTGTATTGTGATCATAAAGTCTAGGTTTTAAGGGAAAAATTCAAAAAAAGGTATTGGCATATCAGCTTGCAACTGCATCCTATGGAAAAATTTAAAATAATTTGAGTATCCCTATATTTGATTAATCCACTTGAAAGTTTAAAGCTATTTAAAAGAAAGCTGCTTACAAAAACTGTTAAGTTGGGAAATTTATTATAAAATTAGACAACAGCTTTGATCTAAAGATAAGAGCGTGAAAGGATCAGCTTGACTGAAAATTTTTACAAACTAAAAAACATTTTTTACTTTGATACTTAAAGCTTCAGCTTATAAAAATTTTTCATGAACGCTTTACTTATATCGCTTTTTATAATCATGATTGGGGCAGCTATCATAGCTGTCGTGCTGATAAAGAACGGATAAAACAGTTTGCGTTATATATAGCGTTTTTGAATTGTTGATGTGGAAAAGAAAGAAGGACTTGCCTTTTCCTGGCTGGTTACATTTTGGGCCTTGAACTACACTCTTGTAAAGATAGCCTTAGCCTTCGTTAACCCGTTTTTACTTGCGTTTTTGAGGCTCTTAATGACTGTTGCTTTTCTTCTAATAGTAACTCCAAGAAGCTTTGTCCCATTGAAGGGCTTAAAGGCAAACTTGTACCTTTTTATCTTCAGCTTCCTCGGGATATACAGCAGCTGGACCTTATGGTACGTTGGAGAAAGCTACATATCGCCATCACTCTCAGTGATTTTAATGTACACGTATCCCGTTATAGCAGTCATTCTCTCTGCAATTATACTAAAGGAAAGGGTAACCAGGGACAAGATCATCGGAACGCTCATTGGCTTTTCTGGTATATTCATGATATTTTTCAGCGAATCAAGCTTTAACAACATCTTCGCGATGTTGTTAGTTATCGGGTCGGCCTTTTCATGGGCCCTCAGTATAATCGTCTACAAGAAGTACCTTTCAGCTTACGATTATAAGCTCGTTAATGCATATCAGATGCTGTACTCTCTGCCCCTTTCGCTTGCTCTTTTCCCCTTTTTTAGGATCAGCTCAGCCCTTAACGCCTTTTTCTGGGGGGTCATGCTGATCATAGCCATTCCTGGGACAGCTTTTACCTTTCTGGCTTATGTTTACCTTTACTCTAAGCATGAAGTAAGCAAGATAACGCCCTACCTTTTCCTTGTTCCGGCAATTTCCGTTGTTTTTAGCTATCTGATCTTTGGGGAAACGCTTTTGTATACAGAGCTTTTCGGGTACGTCCTTCTGGCGGCCGGTATATACATATCATCAAAATAAATGTACAGTTTTAACCTAACAAAATGAACGAAAGTCTCGCCTCTTCTAGAGGGATAAAATTTTAGTAATAAAACGTTGTAAAGCATATTAAATCGTGTCCCGTAAGGAATACTTTAAGAAGGCTCTACATATCCTGGAGTCCAATAAGGATAGGGGTAAGTGGCTGAAGGTATAGCCTGTGGTCTATAGTTAGCGAACGAAGCAAGGTGGGTAACCACTAGCTATGAAGTCATGAGAATGAAAGCGATAAACCACAAACCCATGATTCGCCTTAAAGAAATAGCCTTTTAAGGCGGGGAGGATGTCAGTTGAGTAACTAAAGGAGATTTCTATGTGTTCAAACTTAGAGGAAAGTGCCAAGATCAGGGAAAATAAAAGCAAAAGCTATTACTAGAAAGGAGGCTTTACAGCTTCTTCTAACGCCTTAAGCGGGAAGAAGTTACAAACTAATGAGGGTCAAGTTCCATAAACAGGGGACTCCACTATGACAAAAGCTATTCGATAGTAACCGAGCTTCGATAGAGGAATTCGCAACGCCTTGAAGAGGAATGCCAGAACTCTGATAAGTTGAAATCAGCAATAAACGTGGCTTTGCCAGTTGGACGTAGCTAGACGCGCATGGATGAGAACTTTTTTATTATGGAATGCAAGTTATTCCTCACGTAAGCGCATTGATGCTGGGAAGCTTAGGTTTAAGGTCAGGGTAGTTTACTATAATTTTCTTAAGAACGTTTATAGCTGAGATTTTTCATTTAACCTTTAAGATGAGCTTTATAGCTGAGATTTTAACGGCTTTTATAGTTCTGATAGTCCTGATCATAGTTCTTAGCGGCATCAAGATACTAAACGAATGGGAAAGGGCTCCAGTGCTTACTCTAGGTAGGTACACTGGCATGAAAGGACCAGGTATAATTTACGTAACCCCTTTTATAAGCAGGATACCTCTCAGGGTTAGCACAAGGCTCCAGACATACTCTTTTGTGATAGAACAAACTTTAACAAAGGACAACGTCCCCGTTGACGTTGACGCTGTCATGTACTTTATGGCTGTTGACCCTGAAAAGTGCGTGCTGAAGGCTGAAAACTACATAGAGGCAACAAAGTACGCCGCCCAGACAACTCTAAGAGAAGTAATCGGTCAGACGATGTTCGACGAGCTTCTAACCGAAAGGGAAAAGGTTGGAGAGATCGCTAGGAATATAATAGACGAGAAGACCGAAGCCTGGGGGGTAAAGGTAACATCCGTTGAAATAAGGGACATAAAGATACCTCAAGCGCTTCAAGAAGCGATGTCGAGGCAGGCACAGGCTGAAAGGGAGAGGAGGGCAAGGGTTACCCTCGCTTTAGCAGAGGTCCAAGCAGCTGAAAAGATGGTCGAGGCCGCAAACCTTTACAAGGATAACGACAAGGCATTCCAGCTAAGGTGGATGAACATGCTTTATGAGCTAGGTCTGCAGGGCAAAGGCCCTCTCATAATAATCCCGGCTAACATACCTTCTGCAGGCGTTACAACGCTGGGTCTTTTCGGAATAAACGAGCTAACAGGAACTGAAAAGAAGAAAAACGAAGAAAAATGATAAAGCCTACGCTGGCTTTAATTTTTTTGGTTTTATTGCTTTCAGCTATGCCAGCGCATTCCCAACAGGGCCATGTAGTGGTTGTAATAAATTTTCACTACACTGTTGACCTTGGAGCTTCGAGCCTTTTTAGGTCAGCAGTAAACTATGCGATCCAAAACAGAGCAAAAGCTATACTCATAATCATGAACTCACCTGGAGGTTACATTTCAGACATGCTTAACATAATTTCTTACATTAGGGAAGCTAACCAGTCAGGAATTCCTGTTTACACATACGTGATTCCTGATGGGCTAGCAGCTTCTGCTGCTTCGTACATAGCGATGGCTACGAACATGATAATCATGGGCCCAGGATCTGAGATAGGGCCTTCAACGCCAATAGTCGTTGGAGGAACTCAGCTCGAGCAGAATCATACTGAAAGCGCGATGCTTTCTCTGATGCAGAGCGAAGCGCAGGAATGGGGCAGGAACGTAACAGCGGCATCTGTAATGGTGCTTTATGACAAAGCTTATTCGGCTCAGCAGGCTTACAACGTAGGCCTAATAAACGGGCTGGCATCAAATCTGACTCAGGCTGAAAATATGCTTGGTATAAGCGGGTTCCCTCAGGTTTACTTTTCGGAAAGCTATTACGATCAGTTCCTTAGCGTGATAAGCAACCCAACAGTAGACGGGCTTCTGATCCTTCTGGGGATGGTGCTTATAGCTTTAGACGTTCTGCACCCAACCTTTCTGATGAGCGTTCTCGGAGGGATAGCTCTGCTTATAGGACTCGTTGGGGCCGAGCTAATCGGCGCTTCTGTGCTGGGCTTGGTCCTTCTCGCTGTTTCAGCCGTGCTGCTTGTTATGGAGATCAAGACCGGACACGGCGTCTCTCTGATCGCTTCGGTTCTGGTCGGTCTGGCCGGGATCTACCTTCTTGGCGAAGGGATTCAGGTTTCCCCCCAGCCTTCTTACCTTGAGTATTACATTATTGCTGTAGCTTTAGTGGCCTTTGCCGTTTTTGCAGCTATATACATCAGGAGCCTGTGGAAGTACAAGAGGAAGTATCCTTTCACCGGAAAGGAATCTCTGATCGGCAAGACCGGCGTTGTCGTGAAGGAGCTCAATCCGTGCGGGGAAATTAGGGTCGAGGGGTTCATATGGAAAGCCTGCACAAAAGGGGAAAAGGTGAAGAAAGGGGAAGAAGTTACTGTAATTGGTTACAAGGGCCTTTCTATGATAGTTGAGAAAAAAACAAAAGGATAAATAAGCTGAAGCCTTTATTTTAAAGGTGCTCAAAGTAATCCCAGTTGCTTCTCCATTAGCGAGGAACGAAGACATAAATTTAGTTGTTGAAAGCTTCAGAACGCTTTATCATGACATAAGCGTGGGGAAAGTAGTCAAGGACAAAAGGGATGCCGAAATAGAATCAAAAGGGCTTGACGTGCTCGGCCTGATCATAACCGGGGGAACAGAGCACATCATGGGGGCTCTGAAAAGCTCAGCCAGGTCCTTTTCAGCCGTTTACCACGATTCGCTCAACAGCATGCCGGCAGTTCTAGAAGCTTCTTCAGCTTTTGGCTTCAAAGCATTTCACATTAATGATCAGGATGGAATAAACAGCTACGCAAAAGCTGTTAAGATAACTGAAGAAATCAAATCTGAAAGGCTTGTCCTCTTTGGAGACCCGAGTCCCTGGTTAGTATACAGCGGTTACAGCCAGAAACCAGAAGGACTGATAGAAGGCGTTGAAAAGCAAGATATAGAAGAGCTGGTAGAGCTGGCAAGGTCTCTTGATGTAAACGATGAAGAAGTTTCACAAGTCCTTTCAAGGGCTGAAAGCTTTGGTCCCTCTTTTGAAGATTTTAGAACTTCGCTAAAGATCGAGAAAGCAATAAGGAAGATGCTTGAAAAGAGGGGGAGCAAGTTCTTTTCAATAAGGTGCTTTGACCTGCTTGAACCATTAAAAGGTACAGCGTGTTTGGCCCTTTCAAGGCTCAACGATGAAGGGTATGTTGCAGCGTGCGAAGGTGACATAGCTGCTTCAGTTACCATGCTCCTTCTCAGCAAGGCTTCAGGATTGCCTTCCTTTATGGGAAACGTTGTAAGCGTTAAGGGCAAATCTATCTTCATTGCACATTGCACTTCTCCCACGAAGATACTTTTAGCTTTTAAGTACATGACGCACTTTGAATCGGGAATGGGCGTGGGCATAGCTGGTACGATAAAAGAAGGCGAAACTGTAACTGTTGCGAGGGTCGACACAAAAAAGAGAGTCCTCAGGGCAGGATCAGGGAAAGTTCTTAGTGAGCCTTTCAGAGAAGACGTATGCAGGACCCAGATAAGGGTTGAACTTGAGAACCCCTCTCTTATTGTTGAAAGGCCAATCGGAAACCATTACGCTTTAACCATCGGGGACCACTTGAAGCTCTTGGAATCATTTGCATATGTTGAAGGGTATAAATTTGAAAGAATCTAACGCATTAAACTTTTATAAAAGGGTTAAAAAATAATAACGATGGAAAAAGACAAAGCGTTTAACGTCTGTCAGTACTGCGGAAAGCAAACCTATCTACCTTTCAGATGCCCATACTGCGGTGGATTATTCTGTGAAGAGCACAGGCTTCCTGAAGCTCACAACTGTCCCAGCTTAAGGGAAAAGAGATACGTGCCTCATTACTCTGCAATACATGTCGAGTATAGCGAAAGGCAAAAGAACGGAAAGGGGTTTGAATACATAGTTTACGCTGTTCTTTTGATTGCCATTATTGAGTTTGTTTTCTGGGCTGTAAAGGCTTTAGTTTGAGCGACATATTTATTTTTAAGTTAATAATATTATTACAATGGAGAAAAGGCTAATAAGCTGGAGGGACCTAGGCCTATTAACTAAAGCTCTTGTTGATAAAGTAAAAAAAGGAGAAAGGCCAGACGTCGTTGTTGGCATCGCGAGAGGCGGTCTTATCCCTGCAATGGTCATTGCAGACAGGCTCAGGGCCCCCTTGGACATCATAAACATAAAGTCCTACAGAGCGCTGGGCGTTAAGGGCGTGCTCAAGGTTTACGACGTGATGTACGAAGATGTAGCTGATAAAAAGGTGCTTATAGTTGACGATGTTGCAGACACGGGCGAAACGTTTCTCTTTGTCTCCGAACACATGATGAAGAAAGGAGCAAAAAGTGTGATGCTGGCTAGCATATTCCTGAAGCCATGGAGCAGAGTGAGGCCAAACTATTTCGTTGAGGAAACTGACGAGTGGATCGTCTTTCCTTGGGAGCTTGGTGAGTTTGAGATGCTGGACAGAGAAGAGCTGCTCTTCTGAGCTACTTCAAAAAGCTCAACGTCCTCTTTATAACTAAGGTTATGATCTCCCTCATCCTTCTGGAAAGAGCTACGCTAACTCCTGAATAAACCAGGACAACAAATATGAAGAGAACAACAAGCCTGAAAAGTCCGAGGTAAGCCGAAACGGTCGGAGGAAATGCCAGCTCCAGAGGTTTCCTGAAAACGAACAGGACGAACGAAGATGCAGCCAGGGGGACTATGTAATCTGCAAAGAAATCCTTAAGCTTTATGTAGTTCTTGATCTCTGGGAAAGTTTTAACCCTTATTGCTAAAGCGAGGAGTATTGCTATCAAATTTGCGACGAGCACGCCTTCAATTACGTAAAGGCTTAAAGAAAAGGCCTTCAGCAGGAATATCATCGGGACTATGAGCGTAACGTAGCTTATCGTGCTAACCAATTCAGCAATATGCGCGTAAAAGATAAGGCTCTTCCAGTAAGTTTTGAGCTCTATCTCCTTTTCAAAATCGACCCTTTCGACGCCCTGCATAACGTTTGATACGTACTGTGAGATGGTGTTCACTATACTGGTCAAAGCCCAGAGCACGATCGGGGCATAAAGCAGGCCTATGAGGTAAAGATCTGTCGGTCTCAAAAAGGCTATTATTTCGGGCTCAAAGAATATTATAAATAGGGTTACAGCTGTAACTGTAAAAAGCACAAAAAGAAAGTCCATGTATATTCTCTTCAGCCTTTCCTTTTGCTCTAGGAGCTCGCCGTACGTTATGCTGTAAAGCATGCCCCTAAAAGAATAAGCCGAGCCTGCAACTCCCAAAACCTGCCACAGAGAGTTGTCAAATATACCGCCGATGCTCGCTATGACAAAGCTGTCAATCGACTTTATGTTGCTCGAAGCATACCCAAGAAGTGAAACCCAGGACCCTGATATGAACTCCTTTGCCGTCTTCTTGAAGCTTCCTTCAGCTTTCACATAGTTAAGAGAGCTAAAAAGGGCATAGAGCATCCCAGAAAAGTTTATGACAAAAGAAGCTATCATGACTGATTGAAGCGACCAACCTGAGCGCATGATGTAAAACACTGAAGCAAGCTTCACACTGGAAGTTACAAGTGTTGTGTAAACCAGCCTTTTCCTGTTGAAAACGGTCAGCCCTCCGGTAAACGTTGAGCTGAAAGAGCCGGTTATTATGCTCAAAACCGTCAGGATGAGAAGGATATCAAAGAACTCGGAAGGTATCCTGAACCTGATCAGAAAGATGAAAACCGCAGATATCAGAACGCCGATAAGCCCAAAGATAAAAGAAATCCAGAGAAGAGAAACCTGGATCGACCTGTACTTTGCTGATAGCCTTGGCGACATAAAGCTGACAATTCCAACAGGGAGAGATCCAAAAATTATCGAAGCGGAATACACGTTCAGTATGCCAAGGTACTCGAGCGGGAGCTTCCTGGTCACTGCTATTGCAAAAACAAAGCTAGCAGCTATTGAAAGCAAGCTACTGAATATGGCAAGAATCCTTGTCCTTATTCTGCTCAAATACAAAATGGTTGATAAGTCAAAATTTAACTATTATGGGAGTTAAGGGGGAAAGTCTCCTATCGTGAGGGTGGGTAGTTCACCTATTATGGGACACATTACCCATTTTTAATGCGTTTTTCAGCTTCTTTCTGTCTGTTAAAAGCTTTACGATTGCAATCAAGTATATTATCCAATCGGGTGTTACAAGGCCCTTAAAAGCTAGCCCTATAATGTAAAGGAAGAGCGTGCCTGAAAAACCAAAAATTATTGAAATTGACGCTAAGATCAAGTCAGCCAGAGAGCTTGGCCCTCTATAAAGCCTGTAACCCGAGTATATTGACGTTATTCCGAAAATAACATATATTATAGCAAGTAATGAGAAAACCCTGAGGAGAGCATTGAAAAGAAAAGTTACGATGAGTATTGTTCCTGATGTAATCAGAAGTAGTCCTGAGCCTTCAAACCTTTCCCTCTCCTCCTGAACCAGCTTGTAACCGCAGTTCAGGCAGTATTTTGCTTCTGGAGGGTTTTCATAACCGCACTTTGGACACTTTGTCATTAAAGAAGTTTCTATATCATAAAATATATATAATTTTTGTATATCATCAGTGCTCCCGCAAGTATAATGCTTTACTATCCTAAGGAAATTTATTACGTTAGTTAAAGAAATGATAAAAACAAATTAGGCCTCTTAATTGATTATTTGAACGAGCTGATATAAGGCCCATAGTTCAAACTAAGGGCTAAAATTTGATCCAAAACAAAGCTATCTAGTATTAGCCAAAAGTTAATCAAAAACAAAAATTACATCGTTAATTACAATTGATATGCTTTACTCGCAGGAGTACTAATGCTGATGCGTACCTACTTTCGCCTAGGTAAATATAAACCATAAGCGAATTGCACTAACCGCACTCTTTGCAATTAAGCTTTTTACAGAAAAATTTTATTAAAAAGCAATGGAAATTCTATGCGATGGCATCTTATGGATTAAGGGATAAAGTTATTAGGTCATTTGATTTTTCAACATCTTTTTCAGAATATTTTAGCTCCTCTGGGTTTAAAGTTTATTCACGTTCAAAAAATTTATTCGTTATAGATTCACAGGAAGGTAGGGAAATAGCATGTTATCCTCAAATTCTTGGCGAGGAATTTGAACGTTTAAACTATAAACTTGCAAAAAGATTTATAGAATTTTTGGACAGAGAAGGTGTTTTTTCTGAAAGGATAATGATGCAACACGTACTCAGGGCGTCGCTTGGATATAAGGTTTATGATGTACTTAAGGAAAAGGGCATCGGCTTTATAAACTCATGGTCAAGACCGCTCTACAAATATGTATCATTCAGGAAACATCTACAGCGTGAACTTACTATGACGTACGATGATCCGCCAACGTTACCTTCTGGGGAATATGTAGTTTTAAAGCCAGATACAGAAGCTACTGGTAATACATCTCTTTTTGTTCTTGACAACCTTTTTAGAAAGTGTTCATCTAGCGGATGTAAAATAAAAAAAGTTATTTTTTACGGGTTCATTTCAGATAAAGCAATAAAAGTTCTTGAAGAATACCTCAAAGGAAGGGGCGTAGAAGGAGTTTATTATGCAATAGAAAACATAACGCCGCTGGCCGAAAACGGGTACGACATGCCTTTGTATGGGCTAGATGAATCTCGTTACGAAAAAGACGGCACAAAGAGCAAACTTGCAGCTTCAGTACCCGAAGAAGTTTTAAATAATATGCTTGAGTGCTATTACCCTGGCATGGATCAGCCAGGAGACTGGTCAGAAAGGCAAGTCAGGCTTTTTGACGGGAGAGAGTGGAAAGACGTAGACCCAAAAGTTCATGCTCAAAGGAGCCTAAATGTTTTAGAAAAACTCAGAGAGATAAGTAAAGATGAAGAATGGTACGATAGTGTACATGAAAATATTTATAACAAAATAAAAGAGGATCTTTTAAAGATTTTAGGTGTGACTTAGAATCAGTATAGCTATAACTATTCCGTAAATAGCCACTGCTTCTCCAAGAGCAACCATAATAAGCGAGAAAGTTCTTACCTCTGGCCTTTCAGGATGTTCAGCAACAGCTGCTGTAGCTGCTGCGCCAGCACCCCCTATCGCTATACCCGCTCCAAGAGCTGCTAAGCCGAAAGCTATACCTGCGCCAACTGTATTTCCGAGCGCGTTGAGCGATTGGTATATTAACAATATAAACGGAAGCATCAATTCTCCTGTCATTAATTATTTCTCACTAGCGGTTTTAAGTTTTTTTATTAATTCATCTTTTAAGTTTTCATACTCTTTTTCTAATGTCCTGCTGTATTCTTCGTGTTTCTTTTTAATCTGTTCCTTAGCTTCTTCGAACGCTTCCAACGCCTGTCACCATTTTATTTCTTACCTTTTTTATTCTATTAAGCTCTTCTCTGTCCCTTTCTTCTAGAGTAATAGAAATAGAGGCTATTTTTTTCTCAGTTTCAGGTATTACTACTTTTTCAAGAGCGTTTATGAGCTTATCAGTGTCTCTTAGATCTTTAATCAGCTTTAGTATAAATGATTTCAGCCATGCGGCTTCTATGATCATATTTATAATTTTTTCTGCGTCCTGAAAAAAGTTGCTTTGCGCAAGCGTCGTTGGCGTTATAAACTTTTTAGAGACTATAACAGGTTTCCAATAATGAACGTCCATATATCTTTCTTTTTTTAGGTCTAATTCCAGGCCACCCTCAAGGATTTTGGAAAGAGCCAGTATTTCGTCATAACTCATGCTTGCAACCATTACAGCATAATCATCGTAAGCTGTTTTAAGTTCCTCCAGAAATTTTCCGAAAACGGATGAAACCTGAGGACCTACCTCTGAAACTTTCTGTAATATCACATCTTTTTTTGTTGATAGAATTTTATCTACATCTTTTGTAGCTTCAAGCTCTCTCTTTTGCCTTAACAGTTCAGATTTAGAGATTACGTTTCTGAACGACACTCATGTACACCTTCTTGCTCTTTTCACTTATGTTGGTCCACTCGCTCTCAGGGAGTATGGACAAAACGTCCCAAGCTATGTTAAGTGTTGTATCGATATCCCTGTTTTCGTACGGATCCTGTTTTATGAACTTCTTCTCAAAAGCATCAGCGAACTGAAGATATTTCTTTGACGATTCTGGAATACCTTCTTCCCCAACTATTTCTGCTAAGGACCTGATTTCCATAGCCTTTGAGTACGAGTTGTAAAGCTGGTCGCTCAGCTCTTTATGATCAGCCCTCGTCTTTCCTTCGCCAACGCCATCTTTCATGAGCCTGCTAAGGCTCATAAGGACGTTGACAGGCGGGTAAATGCCTTTATGATAGAGCTCTTTTCCAAGAACTATTTGCCCCTCTGTTATGTACGCTGTTAAATCAGGTATAGGGTGCGTTATATCATCTGCTGGCATCGAGAGTATTGGCAACTGGGTTAGGCTTCCCTTTCTTCCTGTTATCCTTCCAGACCTTTCAAAGATAGTTGCTAAGTCAGTATAAAGATATCCGGGATAACCTCTCCTGCTTGGAACTTCTTCTCTCATCATGCTAATTTCCCTCAAAGCTTCCCCATAGTTAGTCATATCAGTAAGTATAGCTAAAACGTGATATCCTTCTTCAAAAGCAAGGTATTCAGCTGCAGTCAGTGCAACCCTCGGCGTTACGATCCTTTCAACTGCAGGATCTTCAGCCAGGTTCAAAAAGAGAACGCTTCTCTTTAAAGCTCCAGATTCTTCCAGCTCTCTTCTGAAGAAAATTGCAGTATCTGCAGGAACACCTATTGCCGCAAATACCACCGCAAACTCTTCACCCTTTGCTATCGTAGCCTGTCTAGCTATTTGTGCAGCAAGCATATCGTGTGGTAAGCCTGAGCCTGAAAATATTGGTAGCTTTTGCCCTCTTACCATGCTAAGCATGCCATCTATGACAGAAACTCCTGTCTGGATAAATTCGTCAGGGTATTCTCTTTTGTATGGGTTTAGGATCTTCCCATTTATGTCAAGCTCTTCGGAGCCGACAGGTTCCGGCATGTTATCTATTGGCCTTCCGAGACCGTCAAATATCCTACCCAAGAGCTCGTTCGAAACTGGAAGCTCAAGAGGCCTTCCGAGAAACCTTACCTTTACGTCGCGAGGGGAAAGCCCTTGAGTACCTTCAAAAACTTCAACTACAGCTATATCTTCGCTTACTTGTAAGGATCTTCCCAGCCTTTTTTCGCCATTGCTGAGCTCTATTTCAACAAGTTCTTCATAACCTAGTTTTCCGTTGGTCTTTATAACCATGAGCGAGCCTCTTATGCTCTGAACGCTGCTAAAAGTTATACTTCCGCTCAAAACTCCATCACCTTCTTCATAATTGCATCAAAATCTTCTTTACTCTTTACGTTAAACCTAGCCCTTATAACTTCAAGGTAAAGGGGGCTTGACCTTATTTCTTCTACTGTTGCTCCTTTTGTAAGTTTTTCTTTTGCCTTTTCATAGAACGATATTATAAGTTTTAACAAATAATACTGTACCAATGGAGGCGTATACCTGTCAACTTCATGATATGCGTTCTGTTTTAAGAAACCTTCTTTGAGCATGTTTGCGGCCTCTAGTAATAGCTTCTCATCTTCAGGAAGGACTTCTGGACCCAATAGCCTTACGATGTTCCTCAAGCTTTCTTCTTTAAACAATATGTCCAAAGCTTTCTTTCTCAACGTTTCAAATTCATCTGAGACATTTAAGCTCCACCACTCAGAAAGCGATTCTACATATGAAGAGTAGCTTGAGACCCAGTTTACAGCTGGATAATGCCTTGAGTAAGCCAGATTTGGATCAAGCAACCAGAAGGCTTTTACATACCTTAGCGTGTGGGTTGTTACTGGTTCCGTAAAGTCTCCGCCTGGAGGCGAAACAGCACCTATTATAGATACGCTCCCGAAGTCGCCAGAAAGAGTTTCAACGTATCCTGCTCTTTCATAAAATGAAGCAATTCTGGAAGCCAAATACGAAGGGTAACCTTCTTCAGCCGGTATTTCTTCAAGTCTTCCGCTGATTTCCCTTAAGGCCTCTGCCCACCTGCTTGTAGAGTCTGCAAGCATAAGTGAATCATATCCCATGTCCCTGTAATATTCTGCTAACGTTATCCCAACATAAATGCTTGCTTCCCTAGCAGCAACTGGCATGTTGCTTGTGTTAGCGATCATTATAGATTTTTGCATTATAGGCTTACCGCTTATCGGGTCGTTTAGCTTAGGAAAAGTTTTCAGTAGCTCAACCATTTCGTTCCCCCTTTCTCCGCAGCCAACATAAACAACTACTCTCGAGTTAGCCCATGAAGCCATTTGATGTAATAGCACAGTTTTGCCGGTTCCAAATCCCCCAGGAACAGCGGCAGAACCGCCTTTTGCGAGAGGGAAAAATGTGTCGATTACTCTTTGTCCCGTTATAAGGGGCTCAGAGGCAACAAGCCTCCTTTTTATTGGTCTAGGTATCCTTACTGCCCATCGCTGAAGCATTGATACGCTTTGTTTTTTGCTATCCTGAACTTCAGCTATCTGGTCAGTAACCTTATAATCCCCTTCAGGCGCCACATACGTCAATGTGCCACTAACGTTTGGAGGAATCATTATGTAATGCCTTATCAGCTCTGTTTCTTCCACATAACCAATTTTTTCTCCTCCTTGAACCTTTATGCCAGGTTTAACTACAGGAACAAAGTGCCAGGTTTTATTAATGTCAACAGCTTCAGCTGTATAACCTCTAGATATCGTGTAACCTTCAAGCGTGCTTAAAGGTCTCTGGAGCCCATCATATATATTTCCAACTATTCCTGGCGCTAAAGTGACTGAAAGAGGTGATCCTAAACCTTCAACAGGCTCTCCTGGTTTTAGCCCAGTTGTAAATTCGTAAACCTGCACGTAAGCGCTATCGCCTTCAACCCTAACTACTTCACCAATAAGGCCCATTTCACCTACTTTTACCATTTCGTTCATTTGAATGCCAGATACACCAGACGCTTTTACTACTGTACCCTTAACTTCTGTTATTCTACCTTTTATTTTCAATTTCGTTCACCTTGTTTATTATCATCCTCTTTAACTCTCTCTTTATGTCGTTTAACATTCTATCTAGATCATACGTTATGCTTTCATCGCCTTTTTTAAAAGAAAAACCTCTCTCAAAATCTGTCACGCCGCTAACCTCTATACCGTATTTTCTTGCAATCATGGTTAGTTTTTCTTGATCAAGCTTACCAGCATAAACTTCAAAACCTCCTTCCATATCCTTTAAACCTTTAGAAAACATTTTTTCGAGTATTATGCCGTAGTTATCGCTTTCGAGAAATTCTTTATATGCCTCAGAAATAAGCTTTTCTAGAAGTTCATCTTCTTTCGTGCTTAAAATTCTTTTACCTTCAAGTTCTTGCTGTGAAGTCCTGATCAGCCTTTCCTTTTCAGATGATTTTTTGGCTTCTTCAATTATTTTTTGACCTTCTTTAAAGGCTTCATTTTTTTTATCTTCAATAATCTTAAGTGAATCATCAAGCGCACGGCTCAGCGTTTCCAACGCCATGTTCTTTTCCCTTTCAATTATAGAACGTATGCTTTCCATATCAGAAGACCTTCATAACCTTTTTTACTTCGCTTTCTACGCTTGCAGCAGTTTCAAAAACTCTATAAGGAGGGTCCAAAACTAGTATAGGTGGTTCAACTTTCATAGAAAGTTCATCAATTTCTTTTTCTATTCCATTTATTACTGACCTGTCAATTACGATTAAACCGTAGCTGGATATTTTTGATCTTATTTGGTTAAGCACTTCATTTTTGTCCTCGTTCTCAATGCCTACAAACCCAAGTAACCTAAAAAATGTAACAAACCTTTCAGAACCTATTGCCAAAGCCTTCAATTTCCTTAAGTTTATATTAAACTGCTGCTCTTTTTAATTTTTACTAATTAACAATTTTTAATATATATATAAGGAATAATAAACAAATGTAAATTTTTAAAAGTTTTATTTCAAAATTTTTGAATATGAACAACCATGACCTTAAGGTCATGGTATCCTAGCATTGTGACTAGGGTTTCCTGCTTCTCTCAGGAAACTTACTATTCATTCTCCCACGGGAAGGACTTCGTCGCATTAACCCTCATAAGGTTAAAAATATTTAAAAATATATGCGAGTAAAACAATGGATAAGGGTATTTTACATTTGCAAAAATGAAGCCGATTAAAAGAGGATTAGTAATAATATATCATGGTAATGGAAAGGGTAAGACTACAGCGGCAATAGGCATGCTTATAAGAGCTTTAGGACACGGTTATAAAGTAGCGTATCTGCAGTTTTTAAAGAATTCTGTTAGCGGTGAGACAAAATTTTTGTCTAAAATTTCTGAAGTACTTTTCTATCAAGGCGGAGCAGGTTTTGTCGGAATCATGGGGGATAAAAAATCTTTTGATGAGCACAGGAAAAAAGCAAAGGAAACGTTAAAATTTGCAAGCAAAATACTCCAAGAAGGCACTTACTATATCGTTGTTCTTGATGAGATAAACTGCGCTTTAAGCCTTGGTTTGCTCGATCTGGAGGAAGTTTTGCAGGCTATAAATTCTAGAAAGGAAAACGTCAACGTAGTTCTAACAGGATGTGTTGCGCCAGACAAGCTTATAGAAATTGCTGATATAGTAACTGAAATGGTAAAGGTCAAACATATATACGATCAAGGTTACCTTGCTAAAATTGGTGTAGATTTCTAATGTCTTTTAATATTTACATTTTTATTAGATAAAGCTCTGGACATATTTAAAACGTAAATGCCATGGTAATCGCCGTAAGAAGATGCGTCTATGCTTCCTGCAACTCGCTTGTTCAGCGCTATGAATGGACCTTCTTCCCACTTGACTGCCTCAAATTTTTTGTATAATACTGCGGACAGTTCAAAAGATTTTTTTAAATACTCTTCGTCGCATAGAAAAGCTTTGTCATTTGTGCTGCCAAAAATTTTCCTATAAATTTTTGATATGTTGTCTATGACTCTTTTTTTATTAGAAAAAACTACAGTTTGTTCCCCAGCTTGTCCAGCTATACATGCAGGCGAATACATATATAGCGATTCGCCCAAGGCTAACTTTTTTGATGAAAAAGTAAGATCTACTAATGAGGATTCGGGAAGCATATGAACAACGTCTAATTTTAAACCGAACCTGTTTGGTGATTGAGCAAAAACAGGAAGGTTTTTAGGGATATCCTCTTTGTTAACTCTGTAAGGCCTTATATAAAATGACCATGATAAATCCTCCCAAGATCTTCCGACCGGATTTATCAGAGCTATTCTTTTGTTCTTTAAGGAAAGCAGCCATGAGATAAATACTTCCTTTCTACTTCCCATCACAGTTACATAATCGGCTTTATGAAAAGATTTGAGCTCTTCTACGCTAAAGATTTTTTGTTCAGTACTTATATCTACTCTTTCGTATTCAGAATCTTTATAAAACCCAAGTGACCAGCCCTGAGCCCTTAAAGAGTCTAGCAAAAAAACATTTATCAAGCCTTCTTCTACCTTATTTGGTTTTAATCTATTATAAATTTCTGCTTCTCTCTCGTAATCTTCAAGTTTAAATCCTCTTAACTTTTTTATCTCCCCTATCTTTCTTACTATAGACCTTCTTTTTCTTAACATTCTAATACAGTTATACAAAATTGTGAAGGCTTCCTCCCTCTTTTTAGAAAGTTCTTCATCTTTCACTTATAAAACCCCCTCTAAGAGCCATATCTGCAAGCACAAAGTAGGTTAAGGCCTCTGCTATTGGAACAGCTCGTGGTACAACGCAGGCATCATGCATCCCCTTTAATTGTAAAATGCCCTCTTCCATCTTTTTTATGTTTACAGTTCTTTGAGGTTTGTAAATAGAAGAAACGGGCTTAAACGCGATCGTTGCTATAAGTGGTTGACCGTTAGTCATTCCGCCAAGAATACCCCCGGCGTTGTTTGTAAGCGTAGTTATCTCATTGTTTCTTAAAACGTATATGTCGTTGTTTTGTGAGCCCCTAAGCTTTGAGGCTCTGAAGCCTGCACCAATTTCTACCCCTTTTACTGCAGGTATAGAAAAATAAGCTTTTGCGAGTTCAGAATCTAGTGAAGAGAAAACTGGTTGCCCAAGTCCTACGGGAAGCTTACCAGTTATTATTCTTATTGTACCACCTAAACTGTCACCTTCCTTTTTAGCTTTAAGTATCTCTTCCTGCATCAACGCATCGTGTTCTGCTGAAGGACACCTTGTCTCAAACTCATACCTTTTTCTAGCGTTCTCTATATCAAGGTCAGGACACTCTATTGGTCCTATGCTTTTTGTATAACCAACTACCTCTATTTTTAATGGCTTTAGTATCTCTTCTGCTATCGCTCCCGCTATTACAAACCCAACAGTTATTCTGGCGGAAAATCTCCCCCCTCCACGAGGATCGTTAAACCCTTTATACTTAACATAAGCAGGATAATCCGCGTGACCTGGCCTTACCCAGCCTTCTTCAGCAAAGCTGTAAAACTCGTCAACATAACCTTTATTTCTAACAATGGCTACAAAGGGAGCGCCAGTTGCCTTTCCCTTGTAAACGCCAGAAAGTATTTCTACAATGTCATCCTCTTTTCTTTTGGTAGACGCTAAAGATGTACTTGGTTTGCGCCTTGCAAGCCATTCGTTTATTCTTTTTTCATCTATTTCTGTACCTGCAGGTATTCCTTCGATAAGAACGCCTACAGCATTACCATGACTTTCTCCAAAGCTCACCATTACAAGAGATCTGCCTAATGAGTTATCGCTCAAATAACTTCACCTTAAGACCATTTTTCTTCATTTCCTCAAAGAATCCTGGAAAAGATTTCTTTACTGCTTCATAACCATCTATAACGCATTTTATCCCTTGCGCAGCGCATAGAATCGATAAGGACATGACAACCCTATGATCTTTCCAACCTTTTAATTCTACTTTTTCAGGTGCTGAGTTAGGTGGCAATATCTTTATTTTATCGTCCTTTAATTCAACGAAACATCCTAACTTTGTAAGTTCAGAACTCATAGAAAGTAGTCTGTTGCTTTCTTTATACCTTACATGAGATATACCGGAAATTTCTAGAGGAACCTTATAACCTAAAACTGAAAGTGGAGGAAAGAGGTCAGGGGCATTTTTTAAATCAACGTTTAATGACGCTTCCGGAACTTTTCCTTCTACTTGCATCCCTGAATCATCAAAGTAGTATTTAACATTTATAAAATCGAGAACTTTTATGAGCTCTTCAAGGTCCGCCTGAATGGGCTCCCTTTTAAGGTTGGGAATTTTTACTGTTCTTCCGGTAAGAATACCCAATATTACGAAAAATGATGCTGACGAAGCGTCTAAAGGGACCACAAAACTAGATGGTTTGTACTCTGATGGTTCCACAAAATAAGAATTTTCATCTTCATAAACTTTAACCCCAAAGTGATTCATCACAAACTCTGTCATCTTTACATAATGTTCTGAAACTTTGTTTGTCCAACGAATTTCTGTCCTATCTTCGTTTTTTGGCGAAACCAGCAAAAGTGCGCTTACGTATTGTGAAGATTCAGAAGATCTTATTTCAGCCCTTCCTCCGTTCATCTTTTTACCTTTAACTATCACTGGAGGCCTACCATCTTCGCCAGCAGTGATTGCAAACCCTCCTAAAGCGTTTATAGCTTCTGTTAGAGGTCCAAGCGGCCTTTTTATAAGGCTGCTGTTGCCTGTGAGGACAGTGTATCCGCCTGTGGCCAAAGTGGAAAAGGCTGTCATGAACCTTATTCCAGTTCCAGAACCTCCCATGTTCAATATATTTTGAGGGCGTTTTGGCTGTTGACCATAAACTTTATTGCCGATTATTTTGATTCCCATTTTTTTGAGCGCCCTTATCATAAGAACTATATCTTCCGGAAAAGGCCTGTTCATACTTATAATGCTTTCACCGTTTGCGAGAGAAGCCGCAATCAGCGCTCTTTGCGCATAACTTTTGCTAGGGGGTAAATTAACTGTTATTTTATCGCTAACAGAACCTTCTATTGTGAATTTCATCATATATCACCGGTTATTTCGATGCTGTATTTTTCGTTAGCTGGTCTGGTAAAAATGTTTTTCATATCTTTAAATTTGTAATTATAACCTTCAGAAATCGCAAAATAAGCTGGACCATTACCGGAAATCCCAGATATTGCACCTTTTTTTACGGCTGTTATTATTGGCTCTATTGGGTACTCGTTTGCAGATGCAACTATCAGCGAATTTAAAAGCGAGGCAGAAAAATACTTTTCATTTTCTACATAATTAACTGCAAGAGTTCCAAGGTCGCTAAAAACTTTTAGAAGTTCTGGGTTTACCTTTTTTCTCATGCCTTCTTTTAGTCCCACCGTTACCGCCCATTTTGTTGGCGCTTCCCTTCTTTTTAATAGAGAACCTGTACGATTATCGGTAATCACTATTCCTCCGTATATAGATGCGTACGCATCATCATAAGCTCCAGTGTAAGAAATACCCATTTTTTTACTGACCTCTGCTGAAACCTTTACGGCTTTTTCTGGATCCACATAGCCTTTTATCGCCTGCGCACCTAAAGCTAAAGCAACTGTATATGCGCTAGAACTCTTCAATCCCATTCCAATAGGTATTTCTGAAAATGTAGAAACAGAATAAGGACCTTCCACACCTGAAATTTTGAATATTTCCCTTGCTATCTCATCGCACTCCCATTCTTTGCTTTCTCTTATTATAACCTTTAGAGGGAGGTTAATTGCCATAACTGACCCTATCCCACTTATTAATGCGTTAATAAAACTTATACCTCCCCAAACCTTAACCTTTATTTCCATACAAAGCAGACCTCATATCTTTTCTGTCAACCTTTATTCCTTTCCATATTTCGATTGAAAGAGCTGCCTGTTCAATAAGTATATCTATTCCTGAGATATAATCTTTTGCCATTCTTGAAAGAGGAGTGCCGTTAATATCGTAAGCAAGATCAATGACAGTTTTATAATTACCTTTTGTATATAGATTAAGTAAAGCATCATCATTAAAATACATACCCATTGGTGTAGCGTTTACGAAAGCGTCTGCATTTTTTGGTCCTTCGACAACTTCAGCATAAGCCCCCCAGCTCTCTATCTTTGATTTTAAAGACAAAGCTTTTTCTTTTGTTCTGTTAAAAATAAAAAACTTAGAGCAGCCCAAATTAAAAAGCGCAAAAGCCGCAGCTCTGGCTCCACCACCTGCGCCAAGGATCATTGCTGTGTTGATCTTTTTCCCGCTAGCAAGGTTCATAATGGCTAGATAATCTGTGTTGTATCCGTAGGCTTTTTTCTGCTCAACTTTAACGGCATTTACAGCGCCGATTTTTCTTACTTCATCGCTTATATGATCTAGGTATAAAATCACAGATTTTTTATAAGGTATCGTTACGTTAAAACCTTGAGATAGAGTCTTAAGGCTAGATACAACGGCAAAAAGGTCTTCTGGAGCGGTTTCAAACGTAACATAATGATCTCCGAACCTATTTAGAATTGCGTTGTTTATTTTATATGAAAGAGAATGTGATAAAGGAAAGCCTATCAGACCATAGAGGGCCAATTTTTTAAGAACTTTACAAATTCATAGGCTTCGTATTCTTCGGGCATTCCTTCTACTACTCTTTCGTTTTTTAAATGCGTGTAGATAAGCGGAGACCCAAGAACTACAGAAAGGTACCTAGTAAAGCTCCATTTATCCCCTATAGAAAATGCGATAAGCTTTCCTTTTTCAATTCCAGAATACAAAGAGAGAACCATCAAAGCTTCTGTTATGTTTTCAGGATTGTTTACTATTTTCAAGTACTTTGCTTTATCTTTATACTCTGATATGAAAGAGTTAAGATCCTGCGCTGTAGGCTTCGTAAAAATATAGTGCGTTGAAATTATCATGTTAAGACCGCTAGTATCAACGCTGTTTGAGATCTTTTTTAAGCTTTCAGCTTCAATATCAAAAAGGTAAGGATGATAATCTTTCATAAGCTCAATGAGCTGTATTAGGTTCGTTATTTTATAATCTTTACTCATTCCACCTTCGGATGGGCTCCTGTAAGTTATTATGGCCCTATCCATAACCGAACTGAAGTAAGATGGCACATCTTTAGGATTTAGGCTTTTTATAGAATCGAGCCTTAACTCAAGTAAGCTATTTTCGTTTGTCCTGCTTATCTTTTTGTACATTTCTTCAATAGTGTTTCCTAACAGAGACACAACTATTCTAACCATTCAGATCAGCTCTCCTTTATTTCCTCTTTTACCTTTAACCCAAAATGCCTTCCAGCAGGCTCGCTTGTCATGGCCAATATTTTATCTCCCTCCTTTATTTCTGTTACTGGAATAGGTTTGCCATCTTCCCTAACAAGGGAAACAGTTTCAGCGTATTGAAGAATTACAGTACCAAAAAGACCTTCGCTTTCAGCCATAATAAGCACCATCGGCCTCCTTTCAAGCTTAGACCTCCCTACAAAAACTATTCTGGCGTTCCCTTTATAGTCAGATACCAACACTTTATCTCCAGACTTTATTTCTGAAAGATACATGGTTTTTTCTTGATCGACCAAAATGTAGCTATGAACGGCTCCAGCATTTACCCTAAAAGGTCGTGGTGAAGTATATTTAGATGCAAAAACTTCTGCATGTACTAAAAATAAAAATGATGAAAATGAACCCACAAGCATACCTTCTCCTGGATTAAGCATTTCTACTGTATCGACGCAAACCCTCGATCCTTCACCTATAAGCTTAATTCCCTTTATCACTACGGGTTTTAATGTAACTTTCTTGTTACCTATGTTCAATGCTTCAACATATGACAAAGCTTCTTCAATGCTTCTTGGAGAAATTATTACATAATCTACACCCCTTTCTAAAACTCCCTTTAAAGTTAAAGCGTCCTGTACATCTTTAGCTTCAGCATAAATTTCTAGTTTACCTGCAACTTGAGCTATGATGTTTTCAAACGGTATAACTCTCCAATCAGAAGTCTCTACCAAAACACCATTTACTTTTTTTGAAATTAAGTCTTTTAGCGATTCAATATCTTTTTGAGATTCTACCTTTACTTTTTGTACTGAGCCCAACTCATCATATGATCTTATAAAAGTATCTACGCCGTATTGTCTTAAAACTTCTTCTATTTCTTTTGCCTTTTTTTGTTCTTCTGGGAGCTTAACTATTACTTTCTTCATTGTAAGTTCTTACCGCATCATCTACATCAAGGTTATTAAATATTATCTTGCCAAGTGCCTTTACAACAGCTTTAGGGTTTTTATCTTGAAAAATGTTCCTGCCAAAAGTTACGCCGATTGCGCCTGCTTCCATGGCGGCTTTTGCCATCTGAAACACAGCCTTGACGCTGTCAAGCTTTGGTCCTCCTGCTATAGCAACGGGAACCAGAGAGCCTCTCACAACTTCTTTAAACGTCTCTACGTCCCCTGTAAATGGAGCCTTTACTATATCTGCCCCAAGTTCACCGCCTAATCTGACGGCCCTTTTTATCAGTTCTGGATCGTACTGATTCTTCACATTTTCACCCCTTACATACATCATGGCTATAAGCGGCATGCCCCATCTGTCAGCTTCGTCAGCAACTTTGCCAAGCTTTGCAAGCATATCGTTTTCCATGTTTGCACCTACGTTTATGTGTAACGAGATTGCATCGGCTCCAAGAATTATGGCTTCTTCAACGCTCGAAACCAATACCTTGTGATAAGGCGTTGGACCGTAGCTTGTGCTCGCGGAAGCGTGCATGATTATTCCCAAATTTGGCTGATATTTAAGTGCCTTTATAGACCCTTTGTGAAGTATTACAGATGTTGCTCCTCCTTCGTCAACATCTTTAACTATTTTGTTTATATCTTCGAGACCCTTTATAGGACCGTCACTAACTCCGTGATCCATAGGGACGCAAAGTATTCTGCCATCTCTCAAAATCTTCGAAAGCCGTCTTACCTTACCTGTAGTCATACATCCACCCCTCTTTATGGAACATTTCTGCAGTCAATATTGTGTTTCCAGCGGCGCCTCTTATTGTGTTGTGAGACAAAAGCACATACCTTAAAGAGTGATCATCAAGACCTTTCCTTATTCTTCCAACAACTACACTCATGCCAGGTATGGACCCTGCATATCTGTCAAGCCTTGTCTGAGGCCTGTCTGGCTCTTCTCTCACTATTATTGGCTGATCTGGAGCTGTAGGCAGTTTTAGCTCTTGTGGTAACCCTTTGAAATTTCTTAAAACCTCAGCTGCATCTTCTGGCGTTATTTTTTTCTCAGTCTCAATAAATACGCTTTCCATGTGGCCGTCTATAGTAGGAACTCTATGACACATTGCAGCAACATCTATGTTCGCAAACTCAACGCGGTTGTCGACTACCTTTCCGAGTATTTTGTTAGTTTCTATAAAGACCTTTTCTTCTTCGTCCTTTATGTATGGTATTACGTTATCGAGTATACTCATGCTGGCTACGCCCGGGAAGCCTGCGCCGCTTACAGCCTGCATGGTTGCTACCACTACCTTTTTTATTTTAAATTCTTCATGCAACGGCTTTAGCGTTACATTTAAGCCTATCGAAGTACAGTTAGGACCAGTTGTTAAAAATCCTTTCCACCCTCTTTTCTTCTGTTCCTTGATCAAGACCCACTGTTCGGGGTTAATTTCTGGAATCAATAACGGTACGTCTGGTTCCATCCTGTAAGCTGCTGCATCGCTGAAGGTAGGGAAGTATTTTGCATACAAAGGTTCTAACTCTCTAGCGGCATCAGTTGGAAGACAGCTGAAGAACATGTCTGCGCTTTGCTTTTCAGCATTAGCTTCCTCTACTACCATCTCCGATATTTCTTTAGGGGGTTCGTAAGACGTTACCCATTCTCCGGCCTTGGCTTCTTTAAACTTTTTACCTGCAGACTTTTTGCCTATAACATACTTTATTTTAAACCATGGATGGTTTGCAAGCATCCTTACGTATTCAGCACCCACCATTCCTGTAGCTCCTAAAATCCCAACTTCTAGCTTTTCCTTCATTACTTCTCTACACCTCCACTTTTTGCCTTATAAAATTTAACGCATCTTCTGCGTTATTTGAACTTACATAAATTTTTATCGAACTTGTTGCGGTAATAACGCCGTAAATGTTTATGCCTTTTTCTGCAAGAGGCGAAACTACCATGCTAAGATAGCCTGGAGTTGCTTCAAGATCGAAAGATTTTACAGTTATTTCAGAAAGCGAGGACATTACGCTTATGGCTTTTGCTTCTCCGCTGTTTACCAGTTTTTCATGAACCTTTTGGTATAGATCGGGTTTTTCTGAAACATAAAGTAAGATCGCTTTCGAACCTATAAAAATACCGTAGATGTGTGAACCGATCGAATTTATTACGCTTGTTACCTTTTCTAATATTTCGGGGCTATCATGCTCAGGTATTATCGTGACCATGCTCACGTCTTTTGCTGTTATAGAAACGCCTATTCCGTTTGTCGGATTAATAATAGTTCCGCTTGCAAGACCTGCATCTAAGCTTGTCACTCTTAGTACGGTGTTCAAGTATTTAAAGGCCTTGTAATGTATAAGACCTGAACCTCCAGCTGACAAGGCGAGCGCCTCGTCAATATCAAGCTCGTCAAGGGCCTTTACGTTTTGAGCTTTTTTTGGATCTCCTGAGAAAGCTATACCTACGTCTTTGAAAAGAACAACCTCCCTGGCATTAAGAGCATTTCCAAGCACTACTGCGGTAGTGTCACTTCCTCCTCTGCCAAGAGTCTGTATTTTCTTCTCTTCATTTACGCCTATGAAGCCACATACAACTGGTACTTTTCCACTTTTTATTATAGGAAATAGCTTTCTTTGAACGTCTTCTTTTGTTTTTTCTATGTCAACGTCTGCATTAAGGTAATCTCCAAAACTGTGTATGGGCCAAAGCTCATTCTGCGGATCTATTAGTACTGCGTCTATTCCGTTTGCTTTAAGCGCACCGACCATTATTCTTGCGCTTACCCTTTCTCCCATAGAAATTATTTCAGCTCTGTCTGCCTTGTCATCTATATGAAGCTTGTTAGCTATATCGTCTAACCTGTTTGTTTCTCCTTTAAGGGCTGAGACCACAACAACAACGCTTTTTCCTTCAGACACAATTTTTTGTATTGTAGAAATTGCTTTCTTTATTTGATCGGGGTCAGTAAGGACGGATCCTCCCATCTTCAGGACGTATATAAAGTAAATCACCTTCCACCATTTTCCCCTCGCAAATATTTTATTGATGGTATATTAAAACGTTATGGAATATGTGGTTTTGACCATAAATTTTTACATACAATCGCTTAATATTAATAAAAGACAAAGATGTTGCTAGCCAATGCCATGGCTTATGAAAAGGCAAGTAAATGGTGCAGCATTGCAACAAAATAATCTGTGCAGAACAAACAACACGAAATCCATTGCGTTAGCTTATTTAATGATTAAATTTGGGAATAAATGGACAAAACCGGAATATGTAAACTAAAAATTAGACGGATAAAAAGCGTTAGAACGACCTGGCTACTATAACCTTTTTGATAGCCTTTTCTCCACACCAAGAGCATTTTTCTCCGGCTTTTTCTGTTTCGCCGACCAGTTCCCCTCTTATTTCGTATCCTCCTGTTGTTTTCTTAAGGTCTTGTGCACATTCAGCTCTTCCACAGAAGTTAATCTTGATTATGGGGTATTCTTTAAGCAACTTTATTACTTCATCTTTGTTATTTGCTTCTGGAATGCTTTTTATAGTTTCTGACTTATTCTTAAGGCTAACCTGCATGTTCTCCAATGTCTCATCCAATTTTATTTTTAGATCCTTTAATGGTACTGTAAGTTTTTTCCTTATATCTCTTCTAAAAATCGTGACAGTGTTATTTTCTGCTTCCTTTCTTCCTATTTCAATTCTTAACGGAAATCCATAAAGCTCGCTTTTGTAAAATTTTTCTCCTGGTGTTTCTTCTCCAAAATCAGGAATAAAAATGTGAGGTTTAGCATATTCTAACACTTTTTGTACGTATTGTTTAACTGCTTCCTCAGAGCTTCCGTAATATATAGGAATTATTAAGCCTTTAACAGAAGAAAGTTGAGGCGGAATATAAAGTCCGTAATCGTCTCCATGAACAGATATTATTGCTGCAAGTATTCTTGTTATTCCTATTCCAAGTGTGGTACTGTAAGGAATCCTGTAGTTGCCATTTTGGTCTAGATATTTAACTTCGAATGGCTTAGTAAAGTTCTGACCCAAATAGTGAGTTGTAGCTACCTGCAAAACCTCTCCGTTTGGCATTATTGCATCATAAGCGTAGCTCTCGTCTGCACCCGGAAATCTATCAAAAGGTTCTCTTTTAACTATTAAGTAGGGGATTCCTAATCCCTTAAGCTGTTCGCTCATCATACTTATGTCTTCTTCCACGTGCTTCCTTGCTTCCTCTTCGCTTGAAAATACGTTGTGGGTTTCTATCCAAAGGAATTCTCTGCCTCTAAAAAGAGGTCTAGTTGCCTTTGTTTCGTACCTATAAACAGCAACTGACTGATAAGTCTTCATTGGGAGATCTCTGTAGCTCTTTATCCATATAGAAAACATTGGATAGAAAGCTGTTTCTGATGTAGGCCTTATTATAAGGGGTTCCTCGAGCTCTTTCCCTCCAGCCTTATTTACTATAAAAACTTCTTCTTCAAAACCTTTGATATGCTCTGCCTCTTTTTTGAAGGAGCTAAAATTTATAAAAAGAGGAAAAAGGTATTTTTTATGTCCTCTTTCCTTTAGTTTAGATTCAAAAAGTGAATAAAGCGAATCTATAATTTCCATTGCTTTAGGTTTATAGACTACAGTTCCCTTTACGCCATATCTTATGTCAATAAGGTCAGCGTTATAAATAACATAATCATACCACCGGCTAAAGTTTTTTTTGCTAGGTCTTTCTTGCATGCCTTTTTTAAATTCTGATTTAAATATAAGCGTTTAATCATTATCAGTATGGACAAAGGTTTGGGAAAATTAAGAATTAAAAGATCATTAAATGGCTTTTCTTCTGAAAACTATACTTATGCGACGGCCCCAGCGATAGGTCTGCCTGAAGATACGCTGCCTTTTTTCTCGCTTTCTTATGCCCTAGGCAACATTTATGCAAAATTTTCAGAACCGCTTTACGTGTTTGACGAAATTTTATTGCCACCAGATGATTGTGAAAAAGCAATAAAATTATATGAAACATACCTAAAAGAGGCCGAAAATTTTGATGTCAAAGTAATTGGCGGACATACAGGTTGCTATGATGGCCTTGAGATGCCCTTGATAGTGACAAACGCTGTAGGAAGAAAAGTAAATTTAAATCGTGAAAAACCAGCTTTAGGCGATGATGTTCTTCTTATTGGCAAACCTTTTTTAGAATCAGAATGGCTCGAATACTTGGCAGGGAAAAGCTACAATAAAATAGAGTGGAGAAAACTTACGCCAGTAAATTTTTTAAAAGCTTTGTATAAAACCAATGAAGTAAAACTTCTGCACGATGTTTCTGAAGGAGGGTTATGGGGCGCGCTATTAGAAATACAGGAAAACATTGGTTTGGGCATAAGGCTTGATGAAAATTTTTATGAGCTTCTTGGTGGAAGGTCTGCAGCTGATCCTTCTTATGGAACAGTTATAGCTATAGCTGACAAGGCACATTATAGATCTGTATGTAATAAATTTGAAGATTGTGCAATAATTGGCGAAATAACAAGAACAGAAGAAGGGTTAACTGCAAAATTTTCTTCTGAGCTAGTTGAGCTATACGGGGCTGTTAGCAGCTGGGATGTTAAGCTTAACAAGCTTGCTGTCTTTCTAAAAAAAGTTAAGACCATAAAATGTTTGAGCGAGCTCATTCCAGAGGTCGGTACCAACGTAGTTTTAGCTGAATCAGCAGGTGATCCAGTTGAAAAGATAGCAGGGGTAGACGGAAGAATAGCCAGGAGCGTTAAAGGTATAAGGGTAGGAAAACCGGCTTATGGTTCTTCAAAACATATGGCGCTAGTGCTTAAAGAAGCTATGAAGAGCGATCCAAGCATCAGGGTTGCAATAAATTTAAGGCTTCATGAAGGCGTTGTAAAGGTATTAAAAGATATGGGTTATGTGTTACAGGAGGTTAAAAGCACTGATTCTTATTGTCCGGTTTTAGAAGAGCTCAAACAAAAAGGGTTAAAATCATGGGCTTTAGTGGAACCACCAGGATATGGACTTGAAGGAAATATAGTGCTATTTTCCAAAGATCTCGATGAGCTTTTGAAACTTTTAGCAAGAATATGCGAAAGTTTACAGAAACTTTTTTCATAATAAAAGTTTTGCTGTTTTATTATGTTGATTCTTAACTTTGTACATTGATTTATAACTCGCAACCATTTTTTAAAAACGTAGATAAAAACCTTGGTTCTTTCAATCCACGCTATAAATTGCGAAGCTTTAAGCATTTGTAAAGTGAGAAGAACTAACTCGGGTTTCGGATAGTTATGCTGCGTAAACTCCTTCTTCTATAATGTATTTTTCGCGGGCCAAACTCATCATCTTTTTTGTAAAAAATATGCTAAAAAGAACTACGATTATTGCAAATACAAAAGATGACCATGCAGCTAAACCTATTCTTCCTTCATAAGTGTAAATGTCAAGCATCTTCATGAGTCCTGCTTTAGCTATTAAGCTCTGCCCATCATATATCTGAGGCCAGTATTCGCCAATCATAAGCCCTCCCCAAGCGCTGTTTATTGTGCTGGAAAGGCCAGCTATCAGATATGGAAATGTCGCAGGAAGTATCACCTTTCTCATTTTCGTAAGAAACCCCATTTCGTAATTATTCATTATTTCCCAAAATTCTACTGGTATTGCCTGAACGCCCATCCAGAAACTATAAAATACATAATAAAAGACGCTGATAATTCCTAAGAAAATTATGTAAAGCTCAGTGCCTATAGGGCTAATCATAACATATTTGTAGGTTAAGAAGAATACTATGGGAAAATAAATTGGCGCTGGGAATGCAGATATTATCTGAATAATTGGAAGTAAGAAAGATGCAATTCTCTGCCTTATAGCTAAAATGTATCCCAGAGTTATTGACAAAACGAGAGATATAACAGCTATTATTGCTACTCTAATGTAATCTATACTAAGGTTATAAAGTATAAGTGGAGTGTGAAAGAATAAAAAGGACCAATAGTTTAAAGGTATTGTAATTACAAAAGACGCTATCTCCCAGCTTATTAAAACAAGAATAAAAGCGCTTGCAGAAAGAATTAAGTATTTTGTGCTTTTTCTTAACCTTTCCCATCTCTTACTTACAGGCTGTCTAACTGGCAAAGGAACTCTTGCAATGCTTACAAAAAACCTCGACAAACGTTTCATAGGACCTGTAAGTGAATTCCACCTTTCGGAGCTTCTCATCAGATTTATCCTTCCTCTTCTCCTTACTGGGGTCATTGTATCCAAACCATACTTTGCGACTGCATATCTTGAGTAAAATCTAAAGATTAAAGTTAATGCCGAAACCCATGCGGCTAGAGTTGCAAGACCTATGTAAACTAGGTTCCATTTTCCTTCTGCTATGAGCATTGGCAGAACATATCCTATACCAAAAACGTGAAATGAAGTCGTACCTACAGTAAAAACTTCGCTCACGGTTATGTAAAAAAGAGCATCCGCAAAACTAGGAAAGAGGTTCGCGGCTATCTTAGGCAGCGAAAACGGTATATAAAGATGCCTAAGCTTCTTAAAAAACCCAAATTCATAATTTTCAGAAACTTCAAGCAAATCTGAAGGTATCGTTTTAAAAGACTGGTACTGAGCTACCCAAATGTTCCAGACAACTGCAGTAAAAACCAAAAAATCAGCGGCTAGCTCAGTGCCTAGGTATCCACCTATTCTGTAAACAAATATTATAAGAACAACAGGAAAGAACGTTATTACAGGAACCGATTCCATAGCGGCAATAGTAAATATGTAAATGTTTTCGAAAATTTTGCTCTTTATTGAAGCATAAGCTAAGAACCACCCAAGAATTATTGAAAGCATTATTAATCCCAAAACTCTGCTGATGGTTGCGAGAGTTGCAAGTTGTATTACTATAACCTGATTCATGCCGCTCATCTTATAGGCGTTAAAGAAGAATAAATCTTATCCAAGTATTCATCAAATTTTTTATCTTTTGCGCTTCTTGGTCTTGGCATGTCTATTATTATGTCATCTACTATTTTAGCAGGAGAACCGTTCATAACTAGCACCCTATCTGAAAGTTCTATTACTTCGTTTAAATTATGCGAGACAAGTATTACTGTTTTTAGCGTTGTATCCGGATTAAATAGTATGTCATATATTTCGTGCCTTAAACCCTCAGCAGTAAGTTCATCCAGATGGACAAAAGGCTCATCCATCAAGAGAACCAAAGGATCTGCTGCAAGAGCTCTTGCTAGAGCAACTCTCTGTCTCATGCCGCCGCTCATTTCTTTCGGATAAAGGTTTTCTGCACCTCTTAAACCAACAATTTCTAGCGCTCTCATAGCTTTGTAATTTATTTCTTCTTTGCTAAGTTTTCTGCTTATAAGCCCTAGCTTAACGTTTTCCAAAGCTGTCATCCATGGAAACGTTGCTATAGACTGGTGTATAAGAGCTATCTTATAAGTAGGCTTCAAAACCTCCTCCCCCATAAGAAATATCTTGCCCGTTGTTGGAGGTATAAGACGACTTATAACTCTTAAAAGAGTGCTTTTCCCTATTCCAGAAGGACCTACTATTGAAACAAATTCATTTTCTTGCGTAGAAAAACTTATGTTCTTAAATACCTCTTTCCCGCTTGGATATTTATAACTAACATCTACTACGCTCAGTATTTCTGCAATATTACATCGCCTTATACTCCTTTGTACTAAAGATATATAATTATTTGTGAAAAAAATAAGAATTCTGACCTTTTAATTGCTATGAAGCAACTAGGGTTCTTGAGACCTAAAGGTTACATCTTTTTACGGGTGCTATTGCGCTATGAAACATAACATATGAGAGCAGCTGGACACAAACTGTAGAAGTGTTTGGTTTTCAGCACAAGCCATTACAGCCTGAGGATTTAGCTCAGGCAACCAAATAAGTTGACCAGTTTTGCCGTAAAAAGGTCGAACGATTTATAAAATGATTGTTGCCTGTTCAGGCTTTATCGTTTCGTTTTGCGTAAAAAACTAAGCCTTTAGCCATTATAAAGTACTAGTTCCTCTTCGTATATCCTTCCCGCATAAATACTGTAGGGCGGAAGCACCTTTTTCGGGGATGATTCAATTAATCTAGATAAAATTTCGTAAGCCTCCTGATCGTTAAACTTTCCAGATAAAAGCTCCAATGGACATCTTAAATTTACTGGCCTAAAAGGTATAACGTGTCTGGTTGACTTTGGAGGAAATAGGGTTCCGGTTAGACCTGCCTTTATAACCTCTTCTTTTTCAGGCTTTTTAACATACAAAATAAGGAATCCGTTATTTAAGTATTGTTCTATCTCTTTTTCCATTATTCCAGAATACTCTTTTATTCTTTTATCAAATTCTCTTATCAAGTTAAATCGTTCAAATCCTGTCGCATTTAAAGAAGAAAAATAGCCTACATTGCCAACTAAAATTGCTATTGGCGATTTCTCGTTATCAACAGCTTGCATAGCCTCTAACTGGCTAGCAGCTTTTTTTAGTTCAAAAACAACCTTAAGCTCATCCAAAAGAGCCATTGAAAAGTTTCTTACAGCCCTAAGCCATCTATGAACCTTTATTTTTTCATCGAAATAATCAACCTTTGCGACCATTATTCTTTTAGCATCAATAGCCCTTAAAGCCGAAATTCTGTGCATTCCGTCTAACGCTACATTAGTATTTTTATCCACAATAACAGGATCTATCTGAACACCATCCTTTTTTATAGATTTTATGAGTTCAGATGTGTTCTTTTCAATTATTTCTTCATGCGGCTTTACTTCAGAAATTTTTAAAAATGTTATCGTAAAAGATAACTGGTCCATCCAACTGTTACTGCTCAACCTTTTCTACCACCTTAGACCTTGCTACAATTCTGGTTATATAACCAGCTACTTTATTTCTTAAATATTTTGATTTGATTTCCGCTATTTCGTTTAAAACTTTTTTATTTTCTTCAAAATTATCGGTAAATTTTTCACCATACTGTTTTAATAATTCTTCTGCTAATTTTCTTATCCTGTTCATTTACACTTCCTTAATAATTTGAAGTTTTAAGTTTTTTCTAAAAAAGGAAGCTAACCTCTTCAGTTACCAAAAAAGTAGATAAGAAATTTTGTCTGATTTTTATAACGAATTTGTTATATCTTACCTGTTTATGAGCGGTTTTTCTTAGTAAAGCATGTTAATCAAACGTGCTATTTCCCAAATTCAATTAATTTGCATTCGATTACAAATGATGCGGTTACAAATTGATAAGCCAACCCCTTTTTGTTCCATTAACTCCTAGACTTTATGATCGTAATAAATTGTGTTATGTCGGCCAATCTCAACGATGGCAGGTTTTTAATATGCAAGAATCTTTCATTATTTTATAATAATTCGTTTTACTGTAGATCATCAGGCTGTTGCTTCAGGGGTTCCTTTCTGGCAACATAGGTCTAAAAACAAGCATTATTCATAGATTTTTCCAATCTCTAAAAAATATAATGCGCTTTATCATTATTGTATGTCATGATTTTTCATAATTTGTTTAAACGTTAAAACGCTGTGTTAAAAAGTTTTGGTTTACTGTTATGGTTAGGGTAGTTTTCGATATTGTTCTGTGAATAATGTGTGATGATAAATAAATATAAAATACTACTATGTGATATGTTTAAATACGCATAACGAGTAATTGTTTTTATGCAATATGCAAAACTTGGATGGAGCAATGTAAAGATCTCCAGAATAGCTCTTGGTGGCATGTCTTATGGCAGCAAAGAGCCATGGATGGCACAAAAAGAAGACGCTCTTAAGATCATAAAAAAGGGTTTTGATTTAGGTATAAACTTTATAGATACTGCTGATGTATATTCAAATGGGGAATCAGAAAAAATAATCGGTGAAGCAATAAGGGGTTATAACAGAGAAGAAATAATAATAGGAAGCAAAGTGGGTCTAGAATTTGAAAATGGAATAAATAACAGTGGACTTTCAAGGAAAAGGCTTTATGCACAACTTAGAGGTTCTTTAGAGAGATTAAATACGGAATACATAGATATATACCAGATTCACAGATGGGATTACTCTACTGATATCGAAGAAACGCTTTCGACGTTATCTCAATTTGTTAAGGAAGGAAAGGTAAGGTATATTGGAGCAACATCTATTTACGCATTTCAAATACAAAGACTATGGGATCTAGCTATTTATAAAGGGTACGAAAAACTTGTTTATTACTCCCCTCGCTATAACCTAGCTTACAGAGAAGAGGAAAGAGAAACGATACCTTTATGCAGAGAGCTAAACATAGCTATAGCTCCTTATAGCCCTCTAGCAAGAGGGTTTTTGACCGGAAAATATAAAAGAAATCAAACGCCAAACACCGTTAGATACCTTACTGATAAATATCTTCCTACTGGTTATTTTAGGCCAGAAGATTTTGACGTCGTAGAGAACTTAGAAGAAATAGCAAAACAAAAAGGAGTGAAACCGGTTGTTTTGGCTTTAGCTTGGCTTTTTAATAAGCCATACATAACTACAGTTTTATTAGGTGCAACAAAGCCTGAACATCTTGATGATGCTGTACAGGCGCTTGAGATAAAACTTACAGAAGAAGAAATGAAACTTTTAGAAAAACCATATAAGCCCCATGAACTTATGGGGCCAACAAAATCTCCATTAGCTCCCTAAAGCTTTCTTTAACATTTCTGCTATTTTTTCAGGTCCAACGTCTGCTATATAATAGCCAAGCCTAGGCCCGTTATCAGAACCAAAGATTATTTGGTAGAGCTTTTTAAAAAACTCTGAAGGTTTTAAGCCCGTAGATTTTGCGATTTCGTATATTGAATTCTGTATAGACGTGCCATCTTTGTTTGTTTTTAAAGCTTCAATGAGCTTCCTTACTGCTTCTTTTTCTTGATCGTTAAGCTGAACCTGAACTTGGACTACTGTAACGTGATCTTTAGCCATATTGTAGGCAAGCTGAATTTTTTCAATAAGTAGGTTATCTATTTCTTTGTAACCGTATGAAATAAGCCGCTTTTTTATAAAATCTATATAGTTATCTTCTGGAGCTATCGTTGCAAGTTGCAAAAGCAATCTGTAAGGAACATGCACCGGCATTTTATCTGGAATCTTTAACAGATTTACGTATTCGTAAAGCCCTTTTAATTTAGGTGGAAGCGAGTTCCTAAAATAACCTTCTTCAAGCCTGTCATATTCTTCCATATATGTTGGTACATCTTCGATTGAAACCTCCCTAGCGCCCTTTATTCTTTTGTACATTAACAGCATGAGGCTCTGCTTTGTTCCATACCTTAACCACGCCTGCGGCGTTATTACGTTCCCAGCTGACTTTGAGAGCTTTTTTCCGCCTTTATCAAGAAACATTTCATATTTTACGTGGTACGGGTGCGGATAACCAAGTATTTCGTCAGCTACCCAGTCATTAAACTTAACTGAATCTGCTATATCTTTTCCGTATGCTTCAAACCTTATATCTAGAGCTGACCATCTTGAAGCCAGTTCTACTTTCCAGCTTAGTTTGCCTTCGCCTTCTTTTATGTCTATATCTCCTTCATATCCACAACCAGGAATTACCTTGCCTCTTATCTTAGTTCCTTTACACTTAAAATGAACCTTATCGGTCTTTGGGTCGTAAGAAATCGCTTCTGTAGTATATATTCTACCGCATTTAGGACATATAACAAAATAAGGTAAAGCCTTTGTAAATTTCTCCTGCCCAAGGGTTTCCTTTAGCTTGTTTCCGATTTTTTCAGAATTAATCAATACTTTTCTTATTTGCTCTATCAAAAGACCTTTTTTATAAGCTTCTGAACCTCTCATATATTTGTATTCGATGCCAACTTTATCTAGAGACTCTATCAACAAAGAGCCGATATGCGCGCCAAAGCTGTCGTGACAACCAAATGGATCTTTTATTCTAGAAACTGGTTCAGCAAGATGCTCGTTCAACCAATCAGGGAAACCTACAGGAACTTTTCGTAGACCATCCATGTCATCAGCAAAAGAAATAAGCTCGCTTTTAAACCCCTGTACCTCCAAAGCCATTTTTACTCCGTAAGCTCTAGCAACATCAGAAAAGCTTCCTATATGAGGTATACCTGAAGCACCAAGACCACTTTCGACCTTTATTAAGCTCATGTCCCTTCCAAGAGATTTTTCCCTTTCTATCACATGATAAGCAACTTTATCCAGCCATGTACCTTTGCCTATTATCACGGCTAAAGATAATTATAAATAAAATTTAAGCTGATCGAAAATAACTTTTTGCTTATCTATAGTATGGAACTGGAGCTTTTTCCATAACTTTTCCTTCTCTTGACGCTCTTACTCTCTTAATGGCTTCTTCAAAGTGTTGCTGTAATATGAAAACTTTCTCTAAATCTTTCTTATAATCTTCCTCATTTTGATGCGATTTTAAGTATTCCTGTAAAACTATTGAAATAGCAGTGTTAACTACCGATTCGAGGTCAGCGCCGCTGAAGCCTTCTGTAGCTTCTGCTATTTTTTCTAGGTTAACAATATCGCTTTCGTTGCAGAGCCCACTGGTTGCTTCGTTGTGTGTGCACAAAGGTACACCTCTTGTATGAATCTTTAGTATTTCTATCCTTGCCTGCTTGTCTGGCATAGGAACGTATATGAGTTTGTCAAACCTACCAGCTCTGAGAAGGGCAGGATCTATCATGTCAATCCTGTTCGTTGAAGCGATAACTACAACACCATGCAAAGGCTGTATACCATCAAGTTCTGTTAAGAGTTGAGAAACAACCCTTTCTGTTACACCGCTGTCAGTTGCATAACCTCTTATTGGAGCCAATGCGTCTATTTCATCAAAGAATATTATGCACGGTGCTGCCTGTCTAGCTTTTCTAAATATTTCACGAACAGCCCTTTCTGACTCTCCAACCCATTTGCTTAAAAGTTCTGGGCCCCTTACACTGATAAAGTTAGCTTCGCTTTCCGTTGCAACAGCCTTTGCTAAAAGAGTCTTCCCTGTGCCTGGTGGACCGTAAAGCAGTATTCCCTTAGGTATTTTGTAATTAAGCCTCTTATAAACTTCTGGGAACTTTAAAGGCCACTCTACAGCTTCTCTTAATTCCGTCTTTACTTCTTCAAGTCCTCCAATATCTGACCATTTTACATCAGGAGTCTCAAGATAAACTTCCCTCATAGCAGATGGCGTTATTTCTTTTAGAGCGTCTAAGAAGTCTTGCATCGTTACTTTTATTTCGTTTAAAACTTCAGCCGGAATTCTTTCCTCTTCCAAGTTTATTTTCGGTAAGACCCTTTTTAGAGCCTTCATAGCAGCTTCTTTTGCTAAATATTCTAGATCGGCTCCTACGAAGCCGTGAGTTTGTGACGCTATCTTTTCAAGATCCACGTCTTCAGCTAACGGCATGTTCCTTGTGTGAATCTGAAGTATTTCTAGCCTTCCTTGTTTATCAGGTACTTTGAGCTCTATTTCTCTGTCAAATCTTCCTGGCCTTCTTAAAGCAGGATCTATAGCGTTAGGCCTGTTAGTCGCCCCTATTACTATAACTTTACCTCTTGTTTCGAGCCCATCCATAAGGGTTAAAAGCTGACTTACTACCCTCCTTTCGACTTCGCCAGTTACTTCATCTCTTTTCGGGGCTATTGCATCTATTTCGTCTATAAATATTATAGATGGAGCTTTTTCTTTCGCTTCCTGGAACTTCTCCCTTAGCCTAGCTTCTGATTCTCCGTAAAACTTACTCATTATTTCAGGACCAGATATATGTATGAACGTAGCATTTGTTTCATTGGCAACAGCCTTTGCTAAAAGAGTCTTCCCTGTGCCTGGTGGACCATAAAGCAACACTCCCTTAGGTGGCTCTATACCTAATCTTTCAAAAAGCTCAGGGTGTCGAAGCGGTAATTCGACCATTTCTCTTATTTTTTGAATTTCTTCTTTTAAACCTCCTATATCTTCATAAGTTACCCTTGGAACGCCCTTTAAACCTTGTCCCCTGCCTGTCCTTTCAATTATTGTTTTTTGATTTATTATTACGGCTTCTGCATTAGCAGGAGACGTTTGAATTACGTTGAAAGTAATCCTTCCTCCAAAATAAGGAACTATAATATTATCTCCTTTAACTACTGGAAGACCTTCAAGGGCGTCAGTTATATACCTTTCATCTATATAAGGAACTTCCTCCATTGGAGAAATTACTATTCTTTCTGCAGGCACAGCCTTAACTTTTCTTACTGTTACGTTATCTCCTATCGCAACCCCAGCATTTGACCTTATAAGACCGTCAATTCTTATAATACCTCTACCTTCATCGGTTGGATATAACGGAAGAACCTTTGCAACGGTTCTCCTTTTACCTTTAATTTCTATAACATCGCCACTTTGAAGGTTAAGCATATCCATAACTTCATAATCAACCCTTGCGACGCCCCTTCCGACATCTCGCGTATAAGCTTCCATTACCTTTAATGTTACCATACTAGAGGCTGACATTAACCATCATGATAATTACATCTTAGAAATCCTTTTATATTTTTCCCAAATAATTTTAGAAGTAGTAAATCTGAACCGAAAATGTGAAGTACCCCGCCCAGAGCTTCTAAGTTAATTACCTAATTGTTTTGGCAGCTTTGTGAACCACATTACCCTTACGCTCAGAGCTTCCGCTTTATTGCTACTCTTTAACATCATAAGGAATGCTTTATGTTTTATCATGTAATTAGTTCGATCATCTTTTAACTGGAAGTGTTAGGAGACAAAACCCTTTCGTGAGCTTTGGATAGCCCCTTACAAATGGTTTTTATATAAAGAAATTTTATATTATTGATGCACAAATAGGCTTCCCCTATTTAGCGTAGGGTAGGCGTCAAGTATTCCACACGTGAACGTATCAATGAACCGGAAAGCTTCGTATAAGGGCTGGGTTTTGTAGTTCATAAACTAAGTAGATCTTCAAACGGTTTATAAAATGTGAAAAAGTATTTAACTATAACGCCAAATCATTTTTTAGAGCGGGGGTCGCCTAGCCTGGTCAATGGCGCGAGGCTCAGAACCTCGTCCCGTTGGGGTACGTGGGTTCAAATCCCACCCCCCGCATGATTTAATAGTATGAAGATAATTGACATTGAAGAAAAAGAAAGGACAATAAAAATTAGAGTCGATAACGAAGATGATCTATGGGAGGTTTATAATATTCTTTATAAAGGGGATATTGTTATAGGAAAAACAACGCGAGAAATTAAAACACAAACATCAAGCTGGAGAAGACCTGTCACTTTAACGCTTTTTGTAGAATGGGCGGAAATGCAACCAATGACTAATAGATTAAGAATTCACGGGACAGTTATAGAAAGCCCTGAAGATTTAGAAATAAAAGGCAAACATCACACTATAAACCTTGAACCAGGAAGCGTCATAACGATAATAAAGAAAGAAAGTTGGAATGAGCTTGACCTTAGAAGGCTTAAAGAAGCAGAAAACAGGACTCTAGTAAATGCATTGCTAGCTTCAATAGACAGCGAAGATTTCGCTGTCGCAAGGTTAACGAACTCTGGGTTGCAAACAATTTACGAAGATAAAATAGATTTAAGATTTAAAAATAAAGACCTTTCTCAGGAAAATGAAAAGAAAGAATTAGAAAAAGTCGCAAAATCAATTAAAAAGCTCGTTGAAGAACTTAAGCCTAATATAGTGGCTATTTCTGGTCCATCTTTGTATTTAGAAAAGCTTACAAACGTTTTAAAGAATTTTTTGAAAGATACAAGAATAGTAACAGTTGAAACATCGTACGGGGGATCAGCAGGGTTAAGGGAGGCACTTAAAAAGGAAGCGCTTAGGCAGGCTTTAAAAGCTAGCGAAGCAATACAAGAACAAGAGCTTATGGAGAAGTTTATGTATATGGTGGGAAAGGATCTACCAATAGCTTATGGTCTTAAACCAGTTGAAGAGGCGGCACTAAGAGGGGCTGTCGACTTGCTTTTGATTGATAGAGACATAATGAACGATCCAGAAACAAGGTCAAAGATCGTAAAAATTGTAGAAAATGTGATAGCATCAAAAGGTAAGGTTAAGGTTTTTACGACAAACCAAGAAGCAAGGTTTTGGTTAAAAAATATAGGGGGCATAGCAGCTATCATGAGATATAAAATATTCTAAGACATTTAAAAAAGGATTATTTTAATAACAACTTCTTACAAAAGCTGAAAGTTAAGCTTTTCACAGCAGATAAAAAACTTTTTTAATTTTATAATGAGCACGTTAACTTACAAGTTTTATGAGTAGCTTTTTCTTAAAATAGCTTTAATATTATCAAGCGAGTTAATCAAACCTGTTGATTCTCCAAAATTCTCTTAAAATTTCTAATTTAATTATAAAATGTTTAATTACAAACTTGTATGCACCTCTTTTGTTCTTTTTATTATTTTCTACACATTATGATCAAATATGCATGCTGTCTCAATTAATCACAAAGGTCGCAGATTTTTTGAAAACGCAATCGCCTTTTATTGAATTTAGTTATAATTAGTTATACACATGCATTACAAGGCAGCACTTAAGGTTGTTCTTTACTGTCTGTAGAGGTTAAAAAGCATTCTCCTAGATTTTCCACGTTTAATTTAACGTATAATGCGCTTTACCATTATTAGGTTGCAGGATTGTATGTAGCTTGCAAAAACTGTAAACGCATCCTGTGCTAAAAATGTTTTTAACCGTTTTTTGGGAGGGTTAATTGGTCAGAAATAATCTACCAAATTTACTATTTTATAGTTTTTTAACCTTTCTCTTCCTTTTAAATAATCTAAAACAACTATAAATACTAAAGCTGAGACATTACCTTTAAGTTGTTCAACTAGGTTTATAGCAGCCAAGCTCGTGCCACCCGTTGCCAGAAGGTCGTCTACTATTGCAACGTTTTCTCCCGGCTTTATAGAATCTTCATGAATTTCTATAGTTTCTTTTCCATACTCAAGATCATAAGTTATGCTCCTTTTTTTCCAAGGCAATTTACCACTCTTACGTATAGGAACAAAACCTACATTCAACATTTTGGCTAATGGTGCGCCAACTATAAAACCTCTGGCTTCAATAGCAGCAATCTTATTTATCTTCATGTCCTTTAACTTATCGTAAAGCTTTTCTATAGAATAATTAAAGGCTTCTGCACTTGCAAAAAGTGGAGTTAGATCCCTGAATATAACACCCCTAACAGGGTAGTCAGGAATATCGCGAATGTATTTTTTTAGGTCTTCGTTTTTATTTATCACTCCTAAGAATAGAATTACTTTTTATTTAAATTTATTTGAATGTGCTTTTTAGTTTTTCGTTAAACTCTATTATGTTTTTCCAGTGAGAACCGAACCAATAAACTTTTCCGCAATTAGTGCAAACGTAAAACTCTTTATATTTGGACTTAGTATTTTGTGGTATATTTTGATTTTTAATTATTTCTTCTTTATTCATTTTCCTAAGTTTGCCATTACAAACTGTACACCTTGTTGCTTTTAATACAGGCTTTATTTTAAGCGATTTGAAAATATAGCTTAAAGAATCAAGTTCATTTTCTGATCGCTCTACAAATATTGCTTTCCTTCCTAAACTAAAACATCGTTTATATAATTCTTTATCACATGTAAGTAGAACACGATCTTTAAAATTTCTTAAAAGGCCTTCGTCATCACCTTTTTTATAATACAATACATCAAAGCCAAAAAGCCTTAGCTTTCTAGCTATATTTCCAAGCATAGAATCTGTTATAAACTTTATATTCTCTTCATTGTAGTAATGTTTTTTATTGTTCAAAATGCGTTAAAGATATTTGCAGAAAAAGTTTTTAAGCCTTAAAACTTTCATCACGCTTTACCGAAAAGTTCATCACGACATTCTTCGCACAAAAACTTACCATCAACTTCTAGTAGAAAATCTGACCACTGCCCACAATTGTCACAGTATCCGGATATATATTTTTTTACGCCTCCGCCTTTGTAACTTTTTAGCTGATATTTTTCTGAAGCGATTTCCATTATTTCAGGAAAGAGCCCAATTATATCGGTCATTGAAATTATGCCAATCAATTCTTCTTTGTATATAACGCCCAACCTTTTTACGTTATATTTGTTCATTATCTTTGCAGCGTCGATAAGAGAACTTTCAGCCTTTACTGTAATTAAAGGAAAGCTCATTACTTCAGATACCTTCACCGAAGAAGGAATAAGGTCTTTGCTAACCACCTTCTTTATAATATCTCCTTCAGTTAGAATTCCTATAGGTTGGTTTTTATCGACAACAACAACGCTTCCTACCTTAGCTTCGCTCATCTTTTTTGCTGCTTCAAGCACTGAATCTGTAGGGGATACTGTAATAACAGGTGAACTCATAACCTCTCTAACTTTCACGCTTAATGAAATGCTGTGTTCGAACGCCATTACATTTAAAACTAACTTTGCGCCCCTTTTATATTTTACTAAAACGTTTAAGCCTTATTTAATGACTCGCGTATCTTTTCTTTTAGAGCTTTTGTGAGTATTTCCTTTATGTCCTGTTCTGGGGGTTCGTAAGGTTCAAGGAATTTTTGTAAAGCTTCCCAACCTATTTTCGCTTTGTTAGCCCATTTAAATTTTCTTCTCAAAGACGAACTGTAAACCTTTTCTATTGGTAAATTAACTTTTCTTGCCCATGCTATAACAACTCTTGGATCTATGTAGTTTTTGAGGGATGTGTTTAAATTATAGTCCTTCACCATTTTCTGGATTTGAATCTGTATCTCGTACTTCCTTATCTTTTTCATATAAGAATCAGGTAAACTCTTCTTGGCTTTTACTAACATTTCATAAAGCTTACTTATCTTTTTTTCTAATGAATCTTTATAATTTGCAGGAGGTGTTCTTTTGTGGTTTAACCTTATAGCAGCCATCAAATTTGCGACCTTAACATGGTACAAAGCTTCATCTTCATCCTGAATTTCATCTTTAACATTATTTAAATAAGAATAAAAAGTAAGCGTTCCATGGTAGGTCCTAAAGACTTTGGCCGTTAAACCTGGAACTGCCTTGTTTAAAAATCTGTTAACAGCTCTAGAATTTATACCTTCAAATATCTGTCCGCTCTTGGATTTTTCTATAAAATACCTTAAGTTGTTTAAAAAAACTTCTGGAGGATTGATTATCTTCTTTTCCCAAAGTACGCTATCTTTTCCTAAAAAATTAAATTTTACTTCATTCCCTTCAATAAAAACATGCTCTTTCCTTAAAGTTGTTGCGCCGACGGTATCAGCTTCATCTTTATCCTTTTCGTCCCCAACCCTCATACAAAGAGTATCTATAAGGTAAGCAACAGTAGCTATCTTTCTTGTTTTTATATTTCTGGATTTCATTCCTTTCATTATTAGTTTTCTGATTTTTGCTATCTTTTTACCTAGGTAAAGCGCAGAATCGTACTTGTCTTTGTTCCTTTTCTGCATCAAGTGCACGGATTCGTGAAACCATACATATTTTTCTTTACCAGTAAGCTTATCTTTCCAGTAAGCAACCCATAACACATCTGGTCGGTGAACTATAGCTTTCCACTTTCCTGGGGGTTTTGGAGCATTTTTGCTCATGTTCAACACTATATCTTCCTTAAGTACTTGGGGTTTCCACCTACCCCTCAAAGGGTGGTTTCCTCTTCCTATAAAAATTCCAGGTTCTTCAACTCTCCACGCAGAAAGCTGAACCTTTTTGCCATCCAGAAGCGCAAAAGCGTATTTCTTCTTTAATTCATCTTTTTCCCTTTTTTCCTTTTGTTTTTCTTCTTTACTTTTGTTTTTCTTTATTTCTTTTTGTAACTTAAGCTCTTTTTTGAATTCTGAAAAGTCCATATCTCGTACACTGTAAGCTCTTAGCTCTGGCGGTAATCTTTTTTTGAAATCTTTTTCAAAATTTTTTATAAAAACTTCATCATTAATATATTTATCCATCTTAGCAGCAAAATGAAGCGCCATCAACTCAGCTTCGTCGTTAAGGTAATATTTTTTTCCGTTTACTATGAGCGGTATCCCTTTTGCTTTATAAGGTTCTGGCACATATATACCGTTATGAATGAGCGATGACCAGTTTTTATCTGCCATAAGGCGGTCGCCTTGCTGCATAAGATAAAATTTAAAATCAATTATCGTTTAAAAACTTTATCTGCATTTCTATGTTATGTTAACTTTGTAAGCTTAAGCTGGTGGAAATACCTTTTGAGTTATCTATGCAGACATACGCTGCCCTAAAAGCTTTTAAGACTTTAGGGAAATCAGAATTGTTTAGGAAAAGGTTAACATTCTGATCTATTGAAATCAACAGTAAACTAGGCTTGCTTAGCGCATGCTAGAGGCGAATAGATTATTTTGCCAATATTACGTAGCATAAAGTATCTATCATGTAAAAAACCTGAAAACGAACCGGTAAATACTTACCGTGTGATTAGGACAGTCAGCTCAGGCTGTTTTCTGTTCACATCAAACCAATGATTATTTCTTCTGCTTTAGCCACAGGGTTTGGATCTTTCATTACTGCGCTGGCCAAACCAACGCCTGAGGCTCCAAGTTCGACAGACCTTTTTGAGTCTTCTTTACTGCTTATTCCAGCTCCAACAAGAAGTTTTCCTCCAACTTTGTTTATTTCTTCTACAGATTTTATTATAACCTCAGGTTTGGCTCTTGAAACAGATATACCTGTGCCTATAAGTTCAGGAGGCTCTACTAGAACATAAGTTGGAGATAAAAGAGCTGCTGGTGCTACAAGTTCATGTCTATCAACGCACAAAACCGATTCTAAGCTTGCTAAGTGAAGATATTTTATTGTCTCTGCAATTTCATCCATTCTTATCCTTTTTTCACTATGATTTATCATACTCCCCTTAGCGCCAGCTTCCTTTATCATTTCAGCAGTTATATGCCCTGTATAAGCACCATCCTTTACTGGATCAACATGCTGAGCATATACTTTTACATTTTTCACTGATCTGGAAATCCTTTCAATCATGGTTGCAGGAACAGCAAGTATTATCTCTATCTGCTGATACTTTTCAGCAAGCGTATCAATCTGTTTTGCTAAACTTATGGCTTTTTCCCCGTAACTGTTTGGATAAGCCTTAAAGTTTAGCAAAAAAGTTCTCTTTAAGCCCATAATTAATCCCCGAGGTCTTTGAGCGGTTTTGTTGAAAATAGTTTTTCCTTAAGTTCCTTCTCAAATTCTGGATCGTTTCTTCTTAGCCATTCTATCAACAAGGTTGCATGTTCCTTTTCATCATCTCTGTTATGCGCAAGAACATCCTTCAAAGTAGGATCATCAGTGGCGCTTATCCTTTCATCATAAAACATGATTGCTTCTAGTTCTTCAATCAATGACTGCCTTGCCCTGCTTAGATCTGCTACTTTTTTGCTTATATGATCTATATCCTCATATTTTGGCATGCATAATATTGCTTGTAGGAAATATTAAAAGTTGTCTAATGATGATTTTACTTTTTTAAAAAAATTCGTAAAAAGACGCTTTCAATAACGTTAATAATCCCTTTTAAGAACCTAATAATATGCCACTTCATATAAAAGCAGATAAAAAAGATATTGCTGAAAGAGTTTTGCTTGCAGGTGATCCTGATAGAGTTAAAATGTTATCCACAATGCTTGAAAATGTCAAGTTGGTTAATGAAAACAGAGGTTACATAACTTACACGGGAGAATACAAAGGAGAAAAGATAACAGTTTCCTGCCACGGTATAGGGGGGCCGTCAATAGCGATAGTTGCAGAAGAACTGTTTTCGCTTGGGGCCAAAACAATGATAAGGTTCGGCACTATAGGGGGCCTTGAGTTTGATATGAACTATGGGGACCTTGTAATTGCCACTGGTGCATTTGGTCCTGTAGGCAGCACAATCTGGCAATATTCAAAGGACATACCTTTACCAACTTCTCCCACATTTGAAATAGTTGAAATTTTAGTACAAGAGGCGAAAAAAAGAAATTTGAAATACTATATAGGACCAGTTTATTCTGACGACGCTTTTTATGCTGAAGCGGAAGACTATGTTAACAAGTTGAAAAAACTTGGGTACATAGGCGTGGAGATGGAATCTTACACCCTTTTTGGCCTTGCAAATCTAAGAAAGTTCAAAGCTGGAGCTTTATTCATGGTAAGTAATAATCTTTTAAAGAAAACTCAATTATTGAGCGCTGATGAACTTAAAAATTATTTAGAAAGAGCCGCACAATTTGTTCTTGACTCCTTAATAAAAGTTCAAATCTGAGTTTTTAACTTTTTAACCCCGATACGTTAAAAACAAATGTTATCTTAGATTTTTAAATGTTTCATTAACGTATAATACACTTTACCATTATTAGGCAATAGGAATGCGTATTGTTTCTGTAAACGTTAAAATGCTTTCTGCGCTAAAAAGTTTGATCTACTTTAAAGAGCGAGTTTTGTTATTATATTTGTTATGGAAATTAAAGAGGTTTCTCAAATCATTTTAAACAGCAAATGCACTGTTGCTTTGACTGGAGCCGGCGTAAGCACAGCTAGCGGAATAAAGGATTTTAGGGGACCACAGGGTATCTGGAAAACCATAGACCCTGAAAAATTTGAAATAAATTATTTCATAAATCATCCAGACGAAGTCTGGAATCTTTTTATAAAAACTTTCGCATTAGAACAAGAAGTTAATCCTAACGCTGCACATTTTGCTCTCGCTGAACTTGAAAAAATGAATTTATTGTGCGGAGTAATAACACAAAACATTGACGGACTCCATCAAAAAGCTGGTTCTATAAACGTAATAGAACTTCACGGAAACTTGAAAAAAGCTGTCTGCTTACAATGTAACAAAACTTATCCTTTAAGCGAAATTATAAAAAATTTTGTTGGTAAAAGTCCTTTGTGTCCTTATTGTAAAGGTCTTTTAAAGCCAGATATTATATTTTTTGGCGAACCGCTCAAAGAAGAAGTTATTTTTAAGGCCATAGAGCTGTCTAAAGCAGCTGATGTTTTTCTTGCTATAGGTACTTCTCTTTCTGTATATCCTGCAAACCAGCTTCCACTGTATGCCAAACATAAAGGTGCAAAGCTAATAATTATAAACGAGGGTCGGACCGAAGAAGACGACTTAGCTGACATAATAATTACTGGGAGAGCTGAAATTGTTCTTCCTAAAATTATTAATGAAATAAAAAATGAACTTAAAATTAAAAAATGAACTTAAAGCGCCGGGGGTGGGATTTGAACCCACAAGGCCGATTACGGCCACAGGCTCTCCAGGCCTGCCCCATACCAGGTTAGGGGACCCCGGCTATCATTTTCCTCATATCTTCATACAATAAACCTGCCTTAATAACATTTACATAAATTATTATAAAAGGAGTTTGCCTCACTATTCTTCCATTATATTTCTCTATTAGCGGTTGAAGATTATTAACGTTAATTGGGTCTTTTTCTAACGTGATAAATACTTCTTCTGGTCCTTCGTTTGTTTCAGCAAGTATAACCTTATTTTTTGACTCATCCCACCTATAAACCCATTTGTAAATAAACATTAGCTGAGATAAACTTATCATGCCAGTTCCTACAATTCTTATGATAAATCCTTCATCGACTAGCCTTTCTCTCGTGTTTATTACCGTGTTAAATATAGAAATCAAGCGGCGCGTTTCTTCTACACTTTCATAAAAAAGTTCTGTGTTAAATTCTTTTTTTGAATCTATACATGCATTAAAAGCCCTAGTAAACTCATTTTTTACGATTAATGGTTCAAGCATAAAAAGCATATCTCTTATACTATAATCAAAAGAGGACTCATCTGTATATGCTCTGCTATAAGATTTTCTCTTTAAAGTCTTTGTTGTTGAATACCTTTCAAGTGCCTTTTCAATAATTTTAAGTTCTTCTGGTTTAAGATCTCGTAAACTTATAAACCTGCCTTCTTTAATGTAGTCTATGCCAGCAGATTTAATTATTGATACAGCAACGTTTTGATTGCCTGTAATTCCCTTAAAATAAGGATCGTAGCTTAAAGCTATCGAATCCTGCAAAGGTAAGAGACCACCAAAAGGGAGCTCAAACTTTTCTTCTTCAACTATGAGTTTGCTTAGAAGCGCTTTTTCTAAAACTATTTCGTTAAGACCTTTTAAAGACCTATCCTCACCTGTATCTTGGAATGATGAGAAAGCACCTATCAGAGCTAAATGGTATGTGCTTGCTGGGTTTGCTGATATCTTTTCCCTCAAAAGTTGAGCCATAACTGAAAGGGATCCACCAAAAAGTCTTTCATAACCAAATTTATCCGGTGTTATACCTTTATCTATACCAATGAGCAGGTCCGCACCTTCAAGATTTACTCCAATCCCTATTTTATAGTCGCTAGAAGGAATTTGAGATTGTTTAGCTGATCCTTGAGAAAACCTGACAATTACTTTAGCCCCTTGCTCAATAAGAGTCTTATAAAGGATCGCAGAAGCCGCTATTCCATCTAAAGTTTTTACTGTTTCGATGTAAAAACGTTTATTTTTTACTATCTTTAAAATTAACTGAGCTATCTCATCAAATATACTATCTTGCGAACCTAATTTATAAGTCATTCAAGTTGTGCCACTACGGCCTTATATTTCCAGTCTAAAGGTAATAAACCTTTCCTTTTATAATATTTTGCCAATCTATGTATTTTGGCTTCAAGAAGTTCTAGCGCATGTTTGTTTTTTCTGTCAGTTTTATGAACCTGCAGGTGTCTTATTAGCCTTTGAGCTTTAGTAAGAAGATTAAGGAGATCTTCTGGCAAAGGGTCAACAAGCTTATTCTCTTCTAAAACCTGTTTAAGGCTCTTGTTAAGTACATATTTTACGCCAGGTATACCATATTCGTCTCTAAGCGTTTCTCCTATCTGGCTGTTAGACATACCTTCTTTCTTTAATTTAACTATTAAAGCTTCGACTTCTTCTGGTTGCATATTAACCCAAGTAGCTTGTCTACTGACTGGTGGTTTATGACTTTGAGATTTTCCCTTCCTTCTTGCATGTAGCCTAGCCATTCTTCTTCCTTCACAGCTATGCTTTTCTTATATTTATACATATCGCAAAATAGTTTGGTATGAAAGAATTTTGTATGGCTACATGTTAAGGTTAAAAATAGGTTATGCTATAGCCTATTCAAAATAAAACTACTAAATTCTATCTTCTTTTCTTTGTGCTATTTCCTATCCAAACAACTTGTCAACGGCTTCAGAGTTCTCCTCTTTATAGTCTTCAAAGTAATGAAACTTATTTATTATAAATTCTTTCCTTACCTTCTTAACACTCATCTGTTCATTAATTTCTCTTTTTCTAAGGCATATGTTTGAACGGCTTAGACTGTTAATATTAAATTCTTATAACAATTTTGTCCAGCATCCCAATTTATGGCAATGTTTTTATAAGGAAAAAATAAAATCAAAATCACAATTGCAAACATACTTTGATCTTATTAATAGAATAAAGGATCATTTAAGGAAGGACTCGACAGTAGTAACTCAAAGGTTGAACGTTCCTGCTCCTGACGTTATTATCATAGGAAACAGGACATTCTGGCGGAACTTTAAGAGTATAGCAGATATAATTAGAAGAGATCCAAAGCACATGATAATGATAATAGCAAAAGAGCTTGGAACTGCAATGATTATGGATGAAGAAGGGAAAGTAACAATTTTTGGTAAAAAAGACTCTGCGTCTATAAAAAACGCCCTTAATTATTACATTAAACTTTATGTAACTTGCCCAGTTTGTGGCAGTTTAGATACAAAACTCATTAAGGAAAGAAAGATAACTTTCTTAGTTTGTGAAGCCTGTGGTGCAAAATCGCCAGTTGGCTAAAGAACCAGGATTTATAATAAATATAAAAGCTTCTGGGAATTATAAAGTACTTAACATTATAGATGAAGAACTGATTGGTAAAAAGCTTACTGAGGGAAGCTTTTCGTTATATCTTGATCCAAGATATTTTTTAGGAGAAAAAGTTTATGAAATGCAGTTAAAAGATTTAATTTTAAATAATTCAATAATAAATTTAGTTGGAAACAGATCTGTTGAGTTTGCTTTAAAAATGGGCTTTGGAGCTAAGGAATCAGTAAGGGTAATTGACGGCGTTAGCTTTTTAATCATTTACAAATTTACTGATAATTATTAGAATTGCCAAACCTGTTTAAAGAAAAAGCAAGAGTGCTTGGTATCTCTGAATCATTCGACCTAAAGCAAGATGTAAGCTACTTAGTTGGGACCGTAATGAGAAAAGATTTGGTTTTAGATGCGTTGTTTGTTAAAAACCTAAAAATTGGAGGCAATGACGCCACAGAAAAGATCATAGATGGTTTTTATACCCTTAAAAGGAATGATGTTTCTTGCATAATGATAGACGGCTGTATCTTAAGCATGTACAACATAGTAGATTACATACATATAAGCAGCGAGTTAAACATGCCAATTATATGTGTAACATCCAAAAAGGGGAAAGATCTACAAGAAACGTTCATAAAAAACAATCAATTAGATAAACTGGAGCTTTATAGAAAGCTTGGGCCTCAACGTAAAATTTCTGTTCTGGGATACGATTATTGGGTTAGATTTGCGGGAGCTGATGAATTTGAAGTTAAGCACATATTAAAGAGTTTTGTTATAAGCGGAAGGACGCCTGAACCTCTAAGGGTTTCAAAAATGATAGCAAGAACGTTTTTAAAGTATCATGAAATAAAGGATGAAAGTCACCCTCCGTGAACTTTTGATAGCTACTTACAATGATTTTGTATTTTTGAGAGAGTGATGCCCAAATGGGCTTTCTCTATAGAAGGTAGGGGAGATGTGTGGGATAAAAACGCCTCTGCGATGAGGGAATGCTTGCATTCCACACGTAAGCTTATCGATGAACCGCAAAGACCAGCCCTAAGGGCTGGTTTTGGTAGTTCATAAACCCTTAATCAGAAATGTTTAAGAAAAGTTTTAACTATATAATATAACTAATGTTTAAAGTACCTATAAACACTCCAATAATGGATAAAGAAGAAGAAGAAATCGTTCAAAAAGTAATAAGCGAACGATACTTTACAGATCAATCTTATGAAGGTGGTAAATACGTTAGAGAATTTGAAACGGCGCTTGAGTCATATTTAAACGTAAAACATGTTATAGCTGTTAGCTCAGGTACAGCGGCTCTTATCGCGTCGCTTTATGCTGCAAAAATAGAACCAGGTGATGAAGTTATAATTCCTTCCCTTACATTTGTGGCAACAGCGAACGCGGTTAAAGCTGTAGGAGCCAGACCTGTTTTTGTAGATATAGATAATTATTATACGATAGACGCAAAAGAAATAAGAAAAAAAATCAATAAACGCGTGAAGGCAATAATTCCTGTTCATTTATACGGCCATGTAGCGAACATGGATGAAATTCTTGAGATAGCGGAAGAATTTGGTATAACTGTTATTGAGGACGCTGCTCAGTCTCTCGGAAGTTCTTATAAGGGAAAAATGAGCGGCACTTTATCAAAAATGGGATGTTTTAGCTTTTATCCGGGTAAAGTTATGACAACTGGGGAGGGTGGCGCTATAGCTACAAATGACGATGAACTTGCTGATTCGCTAAGAAAGATAAGAAACCATGGATTTGATAAGACGGGCTCAATAACAACTTTTGGGCTTAATTTTAGAATGCCTCAAATAAACGCTGCAATAGGCAGCGTTCAGCTTAAACGTTTACCTCAGTTCCTCGTAGCACGCGAAAAGAATGCATTCATTTATCTTAAGTATCTTATGGAAATTTCAGATAAAATAACATTACCTCCGATAAGAGATGGAGCAAAGTACAACTGGTACCTTTTTACGATTCTTCATCCAAAAAGACAGAAGGCGCTAGAAAATCTAAAACGCGAAGGGATAGATGCTAGAGTTTACTATGATCCGCCTGTGCACAAGACCCCATCTTATAACTATGGAGGGCCCTTACCAAAGACAGAAATGGTTTCAAAAACAACCTTATCGCTACCTGTCAATCCAATTGTTAACGAAGACATAATAAAAAAAGTAACAGCGATTTTAAAAGAAAGCTTAAATTAGGGCATATAGAAAGTTTTTTAGCATGTCAGAAGAGGAAAAAGCGGGTATACTTTTCGTTTGTATGAGATGTGGAAGAAAGACGCCTTTGAGCGAGCTCGAATCTTTACCAGAGATTAAGTGCATATGCGGTTACAGAGTGCTTAAAAAAGATAGGCCTCCTCTGGTAAGGCAAGTAAAAGCTATTTAATAGCAATCTTTTGAGTAATCTTCTAAATTTCCTGGATCTTTCTTCATAGGTGATGAATACCTTATGAAAATAGCTTTCACATTTGTTGAACACTCCAAAACTCTTATCGCGCGCAAAAAATTGCTTAAAAAAAGTTTGTACCTTCTTCTTCCATACTTTTTCATAAATATAAAACTTAAAGTATCGTATGAAATTATGTACAGTTCTTTCGATTCTAAAAGCGAGTCAACCAATGAATTAATAATTTCTACTAAATCAAAAGAGGCTAAAAGCTTACCGTTTTTATACAACTTATAATAGTATCCATCAAGATCCAGCGCTTTTCCCTTTAAAGGGCTTAAGCTTTCCCTTTCTATCTTTATGATTGACACCATTTAAGGTACCGTTAATGTTGTGCCATCTACCAAAATATATGGCGATTTTACAGGTGTTACTACTTCTCCCCACCATTTGATCCAGCGAGTATTTTGAGATATCATCTTTATCGAGTTTAATAACCTTGGTAAAGAATCTGAAAGCCTTATGTTTGCAACAGGATGGCTAATTTCTCCGTTCTTAATATAGAAAGCGGCGTCACGTATTATTGTAGAAAACTCGCCAGTTCTATAGTTGTTAAATCTCGTGTACCAGTTGTTTGTTATAAAGACCCCTTCTTTTATTTCTTTTATCATTTCGTCTATATCTGCATTTCCGCCTTCAACTACTACGTTCCAAGGCGATGGTTCTATTACTCCCGCATTTCCTGTTGTTTTGGTTCCCCATTTTTTTGCTGTGATAGAATTGTGTATCGCAGAGACAAACCTTCCTGATTCTATTAGCTTTGTAGTGCTGGTAGGAGTTCCTTCATCATCAAAAGATCTGCTGTTAACCCCATCCTCTATCTGCCCATAATCTGTCACATTTAGTTCCTTTGGCGCTATAAATTCCCCTATTTTATCTTTCAGAAATGAAAAACCAACATCTATAGAATAGGCAGAACACATTTCTGCTACGAGCTCAAATATAGTTGAAGCTATTGGAGGGGAAAGTATGACATTGTATTTTCCTTCAGAAATATGCTTCGGAGCTTCTGACTTCACTGCATACTCAGCGGCTTCTGTTGCTGCAACGCTAGGGTCAAAACGCTTGATCGATGTCGAAACGGAGTTACCAAAACCACTACCGTTACCTTTAAAGGCTCTTATATAATAAATATAATCTGTCCTGGTCTCTTCTTTTTCATTCCCAGTTGATGTTAAAAGATAAAATTTTGTCTTGTAAAGTTTTGCTATTCCCGCTGTTCTGTCTATTCCTAATTCATACGCCTGTTCTATTGAATTTATGACTTTATTCAGAGCTTCTTCAAATTCTATCTCTTTATCTGAAATTTCTTTACTAGAATATGAGGCTTTAGGATATATTTCTGGAACTTCTCCTTCTTCTGTAAGTTCAAGTATCTTTAACGCATCCTCAACGCTGTTTTCTAACGAGTTCACGTCAGTAATGACTTTAAAAACTTTCTTTTTGCCTTTAGTTGCTAGCATCTGTAAATATAGAACCTTGTTTTTAGCCGCTATTGATACTTGCCCATTATAAAATCTTACAATGTACTCGTCGACATCATTTTCTATTATCGAGAACTGATCTACAGAATTTTTAATCAAATTTTTAACTTTATCTGCGATCATTTTTATCTCACCTTTAGATTTAGCCCTTTAAACAATAAATATGGCCCTCCTGTCCAAACAGGAACTCCTTGTTCAGGGTCGCCTTTTCCGCATGTAGCTGCAGAAAACTCTAATTCTTTACTCCTTGCATAAAGCTTGCTCCACAGGTTTAAGGTTGTTGTTTCTATAATTACTCCTTTTACTGGTTCAGATATTTCTGAATTAGTTATTTTATATGCTTCGAATCCAACATATCTTTGATTAAGCCGTCTGTCGTCTATATTCCATTCCATAAAGGAATTTATAAACAGACCATTTTTTACATCTTTTAACATTTCTTCAAATGTCCATTCACCGGGTTCAACATATGTATTTGACATTCTTATTATCGGTTCCACACTATAATTTGCTGCCCTTGCCGATGCATTACTTTTTATACCTAATTCGCCTGCAGTTTCTCTGTTATGTAACAACTCCTTAACTAACCCTTCTTTAACTAGCTCTTTTTTTCTTGCTTTAACGCCTTCTTCATCAAAAAGAAAATATCCGTATGAAAAAGGTATTGTGGGGTCATCTGAAATGTTAGTTTCAGAACTACCTATTTTGTTAGATTTTATATCCCTTAGATATGATTCTCCTCCCTGTGCACCTTCTCTTCCTCTTATGCGGTCAGCCTCAAAAGGATGTCCTATAGATTCGTGCGCCATTATGCCTGCTACTTCCGGTCCTACAATCACGTCATATGCGCCTTCTTTTATAGCGTTTCTTTTTCCAACGATTTTAGTCATAGTTTTTACCTCATTTTTAAACTTCTCAAACGTATTAAGCCTGTCAAGTACTTCAGGTCCACCGCTTCCACCTATTTCAATAAACCTCTGAGCTATGTCTGAAGATTCGTAAGCGGTAATAAATGCTGTAAAAAGGTATCTTGGTATCCTCGCTCTAACTATCGTGCCCTCAGAGTTAACGAAGTACTTAAGCTGCAGACTTCCTTTTAACTTGATGAGCCGCTGTTTTATTTTTGTTTCACTTTTTACAATATCGTCTAACTCTTTAGCTTCTTTTAAGAACCAATCTAAACTTAAGTCTTCGAACCTTGTTCTTTCATCTACGGTCCAATTAGCTGTTAAAACATCCTCTTCAGACATTTTTATCTTTTCGTTCTTTCTGGTTGCGGCAACGCTTTCTAGTGTCCTTTTTAAGTCTTCTGCTGCTTTACTTACAGATTCTTTCGTAAGAATATTTGTAGAAGCAAAACCCATTATGCCTTTATAAATCCCTCTGATTCCAATTCCGTAAAATTCGCTTTTTAACGGTACATCTGGCGCTCCGTTGTTTAAACTTTGAGATATATAGATATCTTGCTGCACTCTAGCTTCACAGTATTTAAAACCAAGCTTAGATGAATACTGAACGGCAAAATGCGCAATTTCTTCATCTAGCATGATTAAATTAAATAGCAAGCATTAGATAAAGTTTTTGAGAATAAAAATCAGTTTTTTTTGTCATCATTATATCAGACAAGTCTGGTTTCTTCATTTTAACGTTATATCATTCTTATCCTGGCCTTTTTTTACACTGCGACGACTTGCTCACTGCCCTTAGTGCGTTGGCTGCCGACGTCTTAAGGGTTAAGTTCTTTGCGGTATTATTTAATTATGGAATAGCTAATAAAAATATTTTGCCCAGGTTTTAAAAGCGTTTCTGTACGATATTCTATAAATAATTAAAAAATTAAATTTTGAACTTTTGATACAACAAAAGCTAATGCTAAACCCATAACGCGCATAATATGTTTTCAACGTTTCCTTTAAAACAAATAATGTTTATTCATAACATTTTTATTGCAAATAAAAATTGTTACAGCATAAATCAATGATTTTATAAAAATTAAAAGCACCAAACAAAATCGTTTTAAAGTGTTTTACTATATCTCACACATATAATATTGCCTTTTATTGCAATAACAGAAATTATATCTCTAAAAAATATTATGAAAGAAAAATCTATAAAGAGAATGTATCAACTTTTGTCTGACGATAAAAATGTTAACTAACAAACAGAATTATCCAAAAACAGCGTACACGCTATCTATAATAGCTGGAATACTTATGATACTGAGCGGCATTTTTATATTATTTGCTATTTCATTCTTTTTAATATTTGTACCATATCACAGAATGATGTTCTTTTTTTGGCCCACTTTAGCTTTTGGTATAATGCTCTTTTTAGGCCTAATACCAGGCACAATAGTGTTAATTTCGGCATTTATGCTTAAATCAAAACCAGAAGAAAGCACAACATGGGGTATATTAATAATAGTGTTTTCAATCTTCAGTTTTTTCGGAATGGGAGGTTTCGTAATAGGGGCTATTCTCGGAATAATAGGCGGGGCTTTCGCGCTTTCCTATAATGAATCTTAAATAAAACTTTAGTTTTTTGCTTTTTTATTTTTTATATTTAACCTAATAATATTTGTATTACCGCGTTTTTCATGAGAAAACACGTTAGCAAGGACGGAATGGTTCAGCATCCCCGTCTCTTCTAGAGGCGAGGCTTTTGTTCATTTTGCAAACCTAGGGCATATTTGTCTGCGCGTGATGTAAGGTTAATTGCTTTTTCTTAAGAATTCAATAGCGCTTGTTTCATCTTCAGCAATTATAAATCCGCAGAAAGGGCATGCGAATCCACTACATTTTTCTTCGCTTGTTTCAGCTTTTTCATAGCATCCGTCAGCTGAAAGCTCATATTCAGTTGATTCGGTACATATCCTTTTAAGATATGATAAAGGTTTACCGCATTTTGGACATTTTGGACCTTCTTGCATGGTATACATTTATTGACATGTATTATTTACATTTATTTGTTAACTTTAAAACGATCAAAGTTCATAAAGCTCAGGACGCCTTTGATTGAGTAAGGGTAAATATTTTCTGACCTGATCCAACCTTTCTCTGCTTATTTTCACTTCTATTGTTTCTTCGTTTTCGCTTGCTCTCGCCTTTATTATTCCTGCAGGGTCTATTGCAAGCGTTATTCCTGTATAAACATTTCCAATTTGGTTAGACGTCAAGACATAAACTGTATTTTCCATAGCCCTTGATTTTGTTAAAGTAATCCATTGATCTTCTTTATTATAACCTTTTAGCCATGCGCTTGGAATTACTATGACTTCAGCGCCATTTAAGGCCAAGCTTCTGGCGATTTCTGGAAACCTTACTTCATAGCAAATCATGATTCCCAGTTTAAAATCGTTTATTTTAAAAACAACAAATCTATTGTCAGAAGGTTTTAAATATAATGATTCGTCATAACCTAATGCTCTAAAAAGATGTGTTTTTCTGTATTTGGCTATAATTTTTCCTCTTGGCTCGATAACGTAAACAGTGCTATATACTTTGGGATATTCCTCACTTTTTTCATAAACCCCTATAATAACCCACTTTTTATTATTCATTGTAGCGGTTATTATTTTATTCATAAAGTCAGAATTGTCGGTTTCTGCCATATCATAAACTTCTTTGGGCTTAAGGTCTGAGACATAAAAGTTTGAGAATTCAGGAAATACAACCATGTTAGCTTTAGAACTTTTTATAATGTTTTCTATTTTAGATAGATTTCTTTCTTTTTCTCTGCTAGTTTCTATTTGTGCCAGTTCAATAGATAGCATTATAAAAAATTATTCAATAAAATCCTTTTAGCAATTGCGGATAAATTGTCCTAAATAAAATTAATATTAAAAGGGAAACTATAGGGACAGCTATGTTATCATCAATAAAATTTTGCTTTTCGGCCAAAGTGCCAGCAAAGGCAGAAATCAATCCGCCATAACCCATTATTATGCTGAAAGGTAATATAGAAATAAACATAGCCAAACTCCCTTCGATGCCTTTGTATCTCTTTCTAGATATTATAATTCTCACTATTCCAGTTACGCCATCCCCTACAGACATGTATATAGCTGGCAGGACGCCTAACCAAAGAGTTTTATCGAAAAACCAGCCTACAAGTATTGAAAGCCCCCACATGATCGTAAAGTCTACTTCGTAAAAGTTGCCAGCTTCTTGAAACCAGTCCATCATTTTTTTCTGTCTTCTGTTGAACAAAAGTAAAACAGTTAAAATAAGGCTTAGAATAAATGGTGTTACGGGTTCTTTATATACAAACGGTACAAACACAGCAACGACTCCACCAGCCAGTATGTGAATTGTTTTTCTGCTCAAATATCTTGCAGAAATTTCATCATAATTTTTTGAAAGCGAATAGCTATAAACCTTTTTGGAAATCACTGTAATAACGTAAAAGACCCATAAAATAAAAAACGAAGTTATAAAAAGATCAAAAAGAACGTAATTCACGATTAAATTTATATCCTGTGTATTAATAAATTTATCCTTTTATGTTAGGTGTCGCTCAAATAAGCGACCTCCCGAAAAACGTTATTTACTTTATTAAAAGGCTTCGGCGTGTTATAAAAGCTGCCGTAGTCTGCAGTTTCAAAATAGATAGGTTTGTGTTTCTGGATATGAACAATTTGTGTGAATGGGCAGTAGGGTGGTAGCAAAGACACAAGACCTCCTTTAGAAAGAGAGAAGGAGGGGTACGTGCACACATATAGGAGGAAGGGGACTGAAGATGGTCGGGTTTCCCATGAGGGCATAATGAATGGGTTGGTACGTCTAAACAGGAGCGAAAGACTCCTGATGAACTCGTGAGGGAGTTGCATGAAGCTGTGAAGCCCAAGCTCTACGCGTAATATAGGTATGCTGATGCGTACCTATTCGCGCCTACGTAGAGTGAAACCCAGACTACTTTCTCTCATTATAAAAAAGCTTTAAGACATATCCCTGCTTAGGTAGAAGCCCTCTTTTATAAAGATTCAATAACCTGGCTATTCTTTTTTTAACTGGCGGGGTAAAAAGTAGTAAGTCAAACTTTGATGGAACAAAACCGCTACCTGTATGCCAGCTTGGTTCGATCCCAGATACTTTAAGAAGAGCACTTACTAATGGTTCTATGCCTACCATCTTAGCGGCCGATTCATCTGCTGCATATTCTGATTCTATTTTTATTAAGAAAAAGTTTATTATGTTTAGAAAATTAAATACAGTACCGGCAAGAGAAATTAAAGAAAAGAGAAAGTTTTCATTATCGTTATTAGCTATATGAGCTAGTTCGTGAGTTATCGCTGCAATAAGTTCATCCCTGTTAAAAGTTTCAAAAGCGCCTACAGATATAGCTATGTAAGGTTTAGATCTGTTGGCGTTAGTGTAAAGCTGTGGTTCCGCAGTATTTAAAACATAAACCTTGGGTGGGGGTATTTTTAATAAACTTGATACGCTGTTTACTATCTTTAAAGTTTCTTCGTCGTTTAATGGCAAAAGAAAAGGACTTCTGTGCTTAGAGGTTATACTATAAAAAAGGATCAGCGCGCTTATAGAAATGCCCCAAAATATAGGATCGTGTTCTACTAGCCAAAACTTCTTCAACATTAAAATAAAGTCAATTTTTGCAGAAAGAACCGCTCTTGCAATTATCATAAATTCACCTATTACAAAACGTAAATCTACAAAAATATACGGTATCAAGGAAAGCATTGAAAATGCCATTAGCAATTTTCCTGCAAAATTTTTACTATTCCGCAAGAACAAAAAGCTTAACAACCCTATGATAGATATAGTAATGCTTAGCTTGATTATCAATGGTCTTATAATTATTAAATATCCAAGGATTTTTACAAAAGTTATTAGAATCAATTCATTCTTCTAATGCTTTAAATATATTTTCTAGTTCATCAGGTGGTATATCGCTGTTTGAAGCAAAATAAAATTTCAGAGGCTCCTTAAAAGCCTTTAGAAAATCTATAATTAAAGACATGGTTTTCTCGTTTTTAGATATACTTGAAGAAACCCTGTAAACATAAGATGGCTTTCCATCATATACTAAAGTCCTTTCTACAAGGCCCTTTTTAAAAAGTCTGTCAAGAACTGTTGCAACAGTAGTAATTGCAATGTTTCTGTAATCTTTTTGTAGTGAATTATAAACTTGTTTTACTGTAGCTTCTTTAAGCTCCGATAAAACAGAAAGTATCTTTATCTCTAATGGGCCTAAACCGCTTTTTTTCACAAAATATTTTTTTCAAAGGTAAATATTAATTTTTCCTTATTTATCCTTATAATTATTAAAGATAAAAATGTTATAAAAGTAAATAAGGTACTTAACTCATAAAACTAACTATGAGCAATGTAGTAAGCGAAAAAATTGCTGAGTTGGATCTTTCAAAAGAGTTCAGCGAGATTTTTGAAGCTGAAAATGGTATAAAGAACTTTAAGTTTTTTATTGATGGAAAATGGGTGAACAGCCCGCAAAAGGATGCTTTAAGGTCTCCTGTAGATGACAGCCTTATAGGTTATGTCTATAGAGCGTCTGTAGATGATGTAAACCTAGCTGTAAAATCTGCTAAAGAAAATCAATATAAGATTAGAGAGATAGCTGGAATAGAAAGGATAGAATTGATGGAAGAAGCAAGACATCTGCTAATGGAACATCAGGAAGACTTCATAAAAGTTCTGATGCTCGAAGGAGGAAAAACTAGAGAGGGGGCCAAGGGAGAGGTTGAATCGCTTTTCCTCAGGATGAAGCTTACCATGGAGGACGCAAGGAAGATATTTGGAGAATACCTTCCCGGCGACTGGTCAAAAGATACAGCTCAGAAGATAGCCCTTGTAATACGGGAACCCATCGGCGTTGTTGGAGCAATAGGTCCTTTTAACTATCCACTTTATATTCCTGCATCTAAGATTATTCCCGCTCTGCTTGCTGCTAACAGTGTAGTAGTTAAGCCAACATCTGAAACTCCGCTTTCAACTCTTATGTTCGTTCAAATTCTCAATCTAGCTGGTTTTCCCAAAGGTACGATAAATGCAGTTACAGGACCTGGTTCTGTAATAGGTAATGCAATAGCCTCACACAAGGACATTGGTATGATAAGTTTCACGGGTAGTACTGAAACAGGCAAATTAATTAGTTCTGTAGCCGGCATAAAGAAGCTTCATCTAGAGCTTGGAGGAAAGGCTTACTGTATAGTTCTTGCTGACGCTGATTTAAAGACTGCCGCTAAAAAGATAGTCGCCGGTTCACTTTCTAACGCCGGGCAGAGGTGCGATGCTATAAGCGCTGTGCTGCCTGTAAAAGAAGTTGCCGATAAGCTAGTCGAGCTTATAGTTGAAGAGGCTAAGTTATGGAAAGTCGGAAACCCTATAACTGATCCTTCTGTAAAAGTTGGACCAGTTATATCAAAAAACGCAGCACAGCGAATAAAATCTCTTATAGATGATGCTGTAGCAAAAGGAGCAAAAGTGTTGCTTGGCGGAAACGTTGAAGGAACTTATGTACAACCAACAGTTTTATACGATGTTCCAGAAAACGCTAGAATATTATGGGAAGAAATTTTTGGGCCTGTAATACCAATACACAAGGTTAATAATGTTGATGAAGCGCTTAATCTAGCCAGAAAAAGTGAGTACGGTTTGGATTCATGCGTTTTTGGAAACAATTTCTACGATCTCTGGAAAGTTGCAAAAGGACTGCAGGTTGGCGAAGTCACAATAAATGACATGCCAAAGCACGGGCTTGGATATTTTCCATTTGGTGGCAATAAGAATTCTGGAACAGGAAGAGAGGGTGTTGGATATAGCATAGACGAAATGACAGTTCTTAAAACAATAGTATTTAATTTAGAACCAGCACAGCTAGGTAAAAAAGTACTGAAGTAAATCAGACTAGGCGGTCAAATTTTTTCATTATTTCTGGATAATAATTTATTACATCAGTTGCAGTAAAATGAAGCCCTTTTTCTTTTAGCGCAAGATCGCCTGCACTACCGTTTACATAAGCTCCTATAGCTGAAGCTTCAACAGCTTTTATTCCCTTTGAAAAAAGACATGTTACAAGACCTGCGAGAGCGTCTCCGGTCCCGCCGACGGTCATACCAGCATTACCGGTTGAATTAAGGTATAATTCTTTTGAGTCGGTGATTATATCTATAGGGCCTTTAAGCAACACAGTAGCTCCTTTTTCTTTTGCAAAATTCATAACAACCTTTACTTTTTCATCGAAATTCTTGTCACTAAGAACATGATTGCTGATCCTTCTGAACTCACCTTCATGAGGCGTTAATATAAAATCTTTTCCGGAACCTGAAAGCGCATTAACTACTTCTGGTAACAAAGCGTCCGCATCGAGTACAATTTTCTTTACAGAAGTTTCTGTTAAAAATTTCTTTAGACCGTCTATTATTCCTTTCCCCATTCCGTTGCCTATAAGAATAGCATCGACTTCAGGCATGATTTTTATTAACCTTTGTGCGCTACCTTTTGTAAATTTATAGTCGGGTAAAGGAATTACTATCAAGTTTGGATTCATTGATCTTATGGCGTTTGATATGGGTTTTGGTACTGCAACGTAAACCAGGTCTACACCACAAATTAAAGCGGCAAGAGATGCTATATATGGAGCCCCGTGGTACAACCAGTTACCGCCTACAACTAGAACTTTACCGTTTTCGCCTTTATGTGAGTCTTTTTTTCGGGAAGGATAAATACTTCTTACAAAATTTTCATCGATATATATCGGTTCAATATCCAAGTTTATTTAACCACCCTTTCAGCCACTCAAAAGCTTCAGCATCACTTGTTGCCTGAACCGGTGGGTGTTTAAACAGGAAAGAAGAAGGTTCTATAAGCGATCCCTTTAAACCTTTATCCAGTGCGACCTTCATAAGCCTTATTGCGTCGATCATCACTGCTGCGAACATTGACTTATCGTCGACAGAAAGTTTAACCTTAAGCTCGACCGGAAAATCTGCAAAGCTTTTTCCCTTTAAATATATGTAACAGATTTTTGTATTGCCAAGAAATGGCACGTAATCACTTGGTCCTATTCTTATCTTACCCTTTTCTTCAAGCTCTTTCCCGTATGGAAGTATGCTCGTCACGGCAGAAGTCTTGCTTATTCTCTTACTTTTTAGCCGCTCCTCAACAGTCATGTTAAGGAAATCCGTGTTCCCACCTATGTTAACTTGGTATGTTTCTTCAACTATAACTCCCCTCATATGGAATAACGAGACAAGGGTTCTGTGAAGTATTGTAGCTCCAACCTGACCTTTTACATCATCTCCCATTACAGGAACGCCAGCCTTTTCAAACTCTTTTGCCCATTCTTTATCGCTTGCTATAAACACGGGAATGCCGTTAATAAAACCCTTTTTAGCTTCCAGCGCAGCCTTTGCATATGCCCTTGTTGCTTCTTCGCTCCCTACTGGAAGCAGGTTTATCAGCATATCCGCTCCGCTTTCTTTCAATTTATCTGCAACAAATGATATTTCAGATCCTTTTTCAACAGGCTCAAACAATTCCTGCATGTGCGGAGCTACACCGTCATACACTGGACCTGGTTGTACTATAACTCCTAGCTTTGGCACATCAACGAACTTCTTAGTTAAGTTAGGACGTTCAAAAATAGCTTCGGAAAGATCTTTGCCAACTTTCCTTTTTGAAACATCAAAAGCGGCTACAAACTCTATGTCGGAAATGCTATAAGGGCCTATTTTGTCGCTTATAACGCCAATAGGCTCTTTATTTGAATAATAATAAACGCCTTGGACTATCGCAGAAGCACAATTTCCAACACCGGCTATAGCAACTTTTATTTTACCCATTATCTATACTTGAGAGATTATGATTGATAAATATAACGTTACTATGAGGTTGCTTTTTATGAGATCTTGGGCTTATTAAGTATTTTTAAACTAAAATCTAAGGTAAGTAAATTGGGAATCAGCAGGTTTGATTAAACCGTTTAACAGTTTAAATTTGTTTTAAGGAAAGCTACTCATAAACTGTTGAGGTAGCAAATTCGTCATAAAATCAGACAAAAGTTTTGATCTACTAGCAAGGGCTAGGTTCTCAAGTGATGCAAATGAACTAAAATGGGATGGCCGCCACCGGGAGTTTCGGCTTGGATGCTATCGAACCCGGGCCAGGAGCTCCACAGGCTCCTGTGCTACCACTACACCATGGCGGCCACAAATTGCATTATATGCTAAGCCTTTTTATTCTTTGCTCTGCAATTGGCGGGAAAGTTAATAAATAGTTGCGTTAGTAGTGCTTAATATGGCCGCTCAAGTTCTGAGCGGAATATCTATAAAAAGAGATAAACTTGAAACTAACCCATGGGGTGTTAAGCTTGCTTTTGAGACATTTTTAAATTCCGGTCTTAACGTGCTTGACTTAAGGGATTCTTGGATAAAAATGGAAAAATTTGAAACTTTCCTGAAACCTCTTAGAGAGAATAAAAATATAATAATTTTGGCTAGATTTTATGGAATTTATCCCAATTATGAAAACATACTTCATCAAATATCTATGTTTAAAAATATACTAGGGCGACCGCCTGACGTTTTTGAAGTTAAAATGCCAAACTTTTTTGTTAGTTTAAAGGAAATATTAAAAGGATTTAGAAAAGCTCTTGATGACGGAATGATAAATGGTTTTGGAGTTATAGGCTGGAAACCTAGCTATATTAAAGAAATATATCAAGAAGATCTTGTAGAAAAGTTTCATCACATAAAGATAGACTTTAATGCTTTGACAAAAAACAAGCTGTATATTGTAAAAAAACTTCAAAGTTTGAAAGTAAATGTTTTTTCATCTTCACCATTAGGCGGCGGCATACTTACAGATAAAGGTTATATGTCGTTAAAAAACAGAATTATTCACGGACATGTTTTGAATAAGTTAAAAAAAATTTCCGAAAACAAAGGTTTTAGCATTTCTCAAATAGCTCTTTCTTGGTTAAACTTTTTTAAAGTATCTTATGCACCATCTACTAGTGAACCATTGCATGTTAAAGAAATTTTAAGAAGTTTGGAAATAAAGTTAAACGAAAATGAACTCCTTATGCTGTGATGTTTTTATGTTAAAAGATTATAAGAAAAGCTTGTTATAAAATGAGTAATGTCTCAGGACTGCGTTTTTTGTAAAATATCAGCTGGAAAAGAGCATGCTTACAAGATTTTTGAAAATGAAAACGTTATAGCATTATTGGATAGGTTTCCGATAGCTCCTGGTCATTCGCTTGTCATAACAAAAAAACATTATCCTGATTTTATTTCAGTTCCTGATGAAGAGCTTTTTGACCTTGCAAGGGTATCAAAAATAGTTGGATTAGCGGTCAAATCGGGGATGAACGCTGATGGCATAAGGCTTTTTACTAACGTCGGCATGGCGGCTAGCCAGGTAATATTTCATGTACACATACATATAGTGCCCATGTGGGAAAAAGAACCAAACTTTACATGGTTCAGAAGAAGGGCTGAAATAACACCAAATGCAGCTAACTATATTTTAAATAAAATAAAACCTTACTTGAACGAAACTTTATTTAGGCCATAATACATTTTATTTTAGAATGCCTAAAACAGCTATACTTTGTGGCGGAACTTCTGGTGCAAAAGTTGTTGGAGGCCTTTATAGAAATGGCATAGATGTCAGCTCTATTGTAAATACTGCAGATGACGAATATTTTCTTGGGCTCTATGTTTCACCAGATTTTGATTCAGTACTTTACTCTCTTAGCGGTTTGTTTGACTTTAAAAAAAACTGGGGTATATTAGGAGATACGTTTAACGCTTATGAGATGTTGAAAAAAATGAAGGTTGAACCTTACATTATGCTTGGCGATAAAGATCTTGCCGTCCACATTTATAGAACTTACCTTTTAAAAATAGGTCTAAAGTTAACTGAAGTCTTTGAAAAGCTTCTTAATGCGTTTGAACTAAGCGTAAAAGTTGCTCCTCCTTCAGACAGCAGGTTAAAAACTGTTATAGGGACAAAAAAAGGAGAAATTACTTTTGAAGAATATTACGTAAAAAGAATAGAAGAACCCATAATGTATATCAAAGTAGAAGGTTCAGGGAGCGCAAAAGCTTCGCAGAAGGCATTAGAAATTCTCGATGAATCTAAGATTTTGATTATAGCTCCAAGCAATCCTTTAGCTTCAATATTCCCAATAATTTCTGTGAAAAAAATAAGAGATAAAATAAAAAGATTTCATGGGAAAAGAGTTGCGATAAGCCCGTTTAAGGGCGGGATTACTTATAAAGGCCCTGCTTCAAAGATGATGCGCGAAATAGGTTTAGAACCTGATCCCGTTGGTTTAGTAAAAATCTATGATGGTTTAATAGACTATCTAATAGTAGATGAAAGTGATTATAACGAAAAAGCAAAATATATTGAAGATATAAAAATAATCCCAGCTAATATAACTATAAATAATGATAATGATGTACTCAGCTTGTACAAAAAAATCTTAGAATTATGATTTGGTCAAAAATTAAAATAAGCTTAAATCATTCTTTTTTGAAATGTATTTAGCCGGGGTGCCCGAGCGGCCTAAGGGGCTGGCCTCGAGATCTATTACAAGAAAGCCAGTGGGCTTCGGCCCTCGCAGGTTCAAATCCTGCCCCCGGCGGATTTATCTGAAGTTAACGTTCCCTCGGCTTTTAAAGGGGTTCCTCATCATAATAACGTGAAGAACGACATCTATAACACTGAAAGGGCTTTACAACTCCTCATTAATTCGCTTGCTAAACTTGAAAAGAAAGAAGACGCTGAACTCATCAAAGCGTTCGTAAAAGTTTTGGAAGCACAAGGCTTGAGCAAAAAGGAAGGTCTTAAAATACGTTTCACACCTTAAGCTAGTGCAGTTAACTTAACCTCTCTACCTTATGCAATCAAAAAATCTGCTTAATGTATTCAGACAGCTAATAATATAATAATATAGCTGAACGATTTCCTTAATTATTTAATTATAAATTATAAATAGTTAAAAAACCTAAGGCTTTGAAAATTTATTTACGTGCTAAAATTTTTGCTTACGTTTTAATTAATCCTTCTCATCGTACAAAAAAGCACTACGTAAACACTCTTACGCCATAATTCTTAGCAAGCTTATAAAAAGCATCGAGGGAATTTTGGTGCCAGCTTATGTGGAATGATAGGAACGCTTTGGGTTGAAGTTCATACGCTACCTATAGCCAAGCTTCACTCTAACGTTTATTTCAGTTTCATCAATAAATAAATATGGAATTGACATCGTGTTTGTCAACGTCAAAGAAATCTAATACGAAAGAATACTTCTGAATCCATTTCCATATTGCAACGTGGCTCTTCTTGATTATGGGCTCAGAACGTTAGAGGCCCTCCTCAGACTAGATAAATAAAGAAAGATATATAATAATAATTATAATTTATAATATAAGTGCTATTGAGGTCCTTTTTCTGGTTTGTAAGATCATTTGCTAAAAATAGGGCTCTGTTAAATAAATTTTAAGCATTAAGATAACTGCACCGCTCATTTTTTGCCTTATGTTTCCATACTATATAGTTCTTCTCAAACCGAGCCTTTTGTCTAATTTTTATTGACACTTCGTGTTTATAAGCTTTTTTATGGCCTGCGCTTTTTACCCAGTCTACCTCGATCATGCATGTTATTTATAAAGGTAGACTGGTTTTGTTTCAAAATAATTCTCTTTTGTTAATTTATAAATAAATTGGTCCGTTCTTAAAATACTAAATTTGAACCGATTCAAAAATCTTTGAATTGCTTGCAACATTTATCTTAAGGTTATCTTTCAGAGCTTTAGAGCAGAGTTTATACAGCTTACCAATTTCCTGTTGGGCCTCATTTGTTATTCCCTAAACCGTCAAAAACTGATGAGGCCCCTAATAAATTTCCTCAGAAGAGTGCAGCATTATACTTGCAGGAGTACTGTCAAAGGCAATAAAGTTTATATATGAAATTTTATTTACTAAATAACTCGATGACAGAAAACACTCAAAATAGTAAAGAACTTAAGAGAGAAGTATTAGGTGTTTGGGAACTTGCTGCATATAGTATGGCAGCAAACGCTCCGATCGCAGTAGCTGTTTTGTACTTCACTGGAGTAGCAGGAATCGCAGGTGGTAGTTTGCCATTAGTTACGATATTATCAGGACTTCTATATTTGACAACAATTATAGTAATTTATCAGTGGAGCAAAGAAGTTGCTTCAGCTTATGGCTATGTTGCAATGATTAAGAAAGGATTAAATAGTAGTCTTGCCGCTTTCGTAGCAGGATACGGCTATATATATCAATATTGGGTAGCAGGAGCAGCTGGCTTTGGTGTTCTGGGAGTCTCTAGCTTTCTTTACCTTATAAATCCATCTTATGAATCAACAATGCCATGGCTATGGGCTGTTTTAGTAATACTTGTCTCGGTGATTGTAGGCCTTGCTATGTGGTTTGGCGTAAAAATTGGCGGAAGAGCAAGTCTTGTATTGTCGCTTGCGTCTATAATAGCCTTGCTAACAACTTCAATCTACTTAATAATTAAGGCGGGCTCTGCAAACACACTCGCAGTTTTTACACCAGAACCTCTAAACTGGAATTGGACGACTGTAATGGTATCAATGATACTAGGTGCTTCAATATTTGGGGGACTAACTACTTCAGTTGGCGTTGCTGAAGAAGGAAAAGCGCCTAAGCAAACGTTAAAGAAAGCACTTATACTTGCTTGGGTATTAGTTGCAATTACGCTTATATTAAGCGCTTATGCACAAACTATAATCTATGGTCCATCTAACATGTTTAACTATGCAACGCTTCCTGATCCACTGATTATAATCTATTCAAAATACTTCGGTCCAATTGTAACCGCAATTATAGCTGCATTAGTTGCTATAGCTTTTGTAACTTCCGCAATTTCTTTTGCTACAAGTGGCAGCAGGCTTGCATACGGAATGGCAAGAGACCATGTATTATATCCTTCCCAATTTACCAAAATTAACAAATATGGAGTGCCAGGAAATTCAATAATACTAACAACTGCTATAGTAATGATACTGAGTTTAGTTTTTGGATTTTTACTAGGTCCTTTTGAAGCAGCTCTATTTTTACTTACGTTTGGTTCATTCTTTATTTACTTAGGACATATATTTGCGGCTTTATCATTAATTGCATACGATATAAGGCATAAGCTCAGGAAAATAGTCCTCAATATAGTAATTCCAATAATATCTATGATACTTTACATATTAGTTTTATATTACGCAACTTATCCTGCACCGCCCTATCCATTAGATATAGCTGTTTTTGCGGCATGGGCTGTAGTATTAATTCACATCATAGTTTATTATATACTTAAAAGAAGAAACCCAGAAATAATGAAAAAGTTCGGAGATTATTCCCTATAAATTCTTTTTTATTTTTCTATTTTTTTAGTTCTAGTTTAAAAACTGTAACTGCAGCCTTTTCTATTTCCTTATAAGCTCCACATCTGCATATATTATTAACAAGGGCTTCAGCTACCTTTTTTTTCACATTTTCTTCGTTTAATTCGTCTTTATGCTGCTTAAAATAAGCGTAGAGCGTAATCAAGAAACCTGTTGTGCAGTATCCGCATTGAACAGCGCCTTGCTTTACAAATTCCTCTTCTAATTGTTTCATTAGCATATCATCTTTTAAACCTTCAAGGGTAATTATGTTTCTGCCATTAGCCTTTTCAAAAGGTAGAAGACATGAAAGTACTGGATTGCCATCTAGTAGCACAGTGCACGCACCGCATTGCCCTTCATCGCATCCTCTTTTTACGCTTCGTATGTTTAGCCTGGTATTAAGTAGGTCAAGCAACGTTTCACCTGCTTCTGCAAACGCTTCAACTTCTTTACCATTAAGGTTAAAATTAATCTTTTCCAACTTTATCTAACCTCTACCAATTTTGACAACGCTCTCTTGACCAACACTACAGCTATGTTTTGCCTGTATTCCTTAGAAGCTCTAAAGTCGGTGATTGGATTTATGTCAGATAAAATTTTTTTGGACCCTTCTTCTATAACTTCAAACGTTGCTTTCTTCCCTTTTAGAAAATTCTCAGCTGTAGGTGTCCTTACCGGCGTAGGACTTACGCTGCCCAACGCGATTTTCGCCTCCTTAATCACAGTTTTATCATTTTCACTATATAAATCTAGAGCTACAGCGCAATTTACTATAGGTATTATATTTCCTTCTCTTTTGCCTAGTTCTTCATAAGCTCCTTTTATCTTATCTCTTTTTTTGATCACGACGCCTGTTACAACTTCGTCTGACTGTAATATGTTCTTTTTTGGACCTACAAAAAAGTCCTTTAATGGGACATATTTTTTATCCTGTGGTGATGCAATTTCTACTTCTGCATCATAAACAAGCAAAGCTGGTGCAAGAGAAGAAGCAGGGGAAGATGTGCAAATGTTTCCTCCTATTGTTGCAACATTCCTAATTTGCCATGTTGCAAACCTTTCACTAGCTTCATGGATAGCACTGAACCATCTTTTTATAACAGGAGAGGCCCTTAATTCTTCTACAGTTGTAGCTGCTCCTATCCACACTTTGTCATCCATTTCCTTGATGCCTTTCATTTCTTTTACGTTTGCTACATCTATTAAATAATCGATAGCTGAAAATAAAGCCCTTCGTGATTTCATTGATACCATGACATCGGTGCCTCCTGCTATAAACATATATTTTTTAAATTCTTTTTTAGCTTTATCAACGGTAGCCATTAGCTCATCAATTGAATTTAAAACTATATAGTTCATTTTTATTCACCTTTTAAAACTTTAAATACCCTTTCTGGTGTAGCTGGTATTTCATTTATCAGTTTCCCAGTAGCTGTCCTGATTGCACTAAGTATAGCTGCTGGTACTGGTATTAAAGCCATTTCACCTATCCCTTTTGCCCCAAATGGCCCATACCTTGAAACATCTTCTACAAATATTGGATCTAAAAACTCAGTATCGACAACATCTAAAGTAGTAGGAACCAAATAATCTGCCAACGTTGGGTTCATAATTTTACCATTTTGTATTACTAGTTCTTCAGTTAAGGAATAACCCATGCCTTGCACAAAGGCCCCATTTATCTGCTGTTTAGCAAGCAAAGGATTTAATATCCTTCCTGCAGCTATCGCTGGCTGAACCTTTAAAACCCTTACCTTACCAGTTTCCTCATCAACCTCCACCTCGGTAGCCAAAGCTATATAGCTAAACATCACATACATAAACCCCTTACCTTCTTCCTCATCAAATTTGCCCCTTGGAAAGGAGTAGTAGCCTGTTGAGGCAAGCTCATAACCATTTTCAAGGGCCTTACTAGCAAGATCACGGATTGACACCTTTTTTCCGGATTCTTTGCATACAGCATAACCCTCTCTAAGTTCTATTTCATCGAAGTTGCAATCAAGAACTTTTGAAGCATAGTTAATCAACTTCCACCTTAACTTTATTGCGGCAACGTAAACACCCATAGTGCCCAAGTTTGAGCCTCTTGAACTATGGGTTGCACCTGTATCAGGAGCTTCAGATGACCCTGCATTAATAGTTATCAGTTCCAAAGGTAGCCCTAGGACTTCTGCAACTATTTGGGCTATTGCTGTAGACGTACCTTGCCCTATTTCTGTTATTCCAGTATAAACATCCACTGAACCGTCTTTTCTCATTACTAAGTACCCCGCTGAATACTGCGGAGACGCCCTGCTTGTACCCATACCATGCCAAGCGCAAGCTATGCCAATGCCTCTTTTTTTAGTTTCAGTTGAGCTACTCTTTACTTTTTCCCTTTCTTTCCATATTTTGCTCTCTTTTAACCTCAGCAAGGCTTCTTTTAACCCTACATCCTCAGTTATAACATGTTCAGTACCTGTAGTTGAACCTTTATGAAGTAAATTAATCAATCTAATATCTATAGGATCAATGTTAAGTTTTTCCGCTATTTCGTTAAGGTTCAACTCTGCTGCCATCTGTGGCTCTGGATTTCCAAAGCCCCTAAATGACCCAGTGTAGACTTTGTTTGTATAAACTAAGTAGCCATCTATTTTTACGTTGGGTATTTCGTAGGGACCAGTAGCGTGAACAGTTCCTCTCCATAACGTAAATGGGCCCCTGTTTGCGTAAGCTCCAGAGTCAAAAATTATTGTTGCCTCAACAGCTGTAAGTTTTCCCTCTTTTGTAGCGCCTGTTTTGTACTTAACTATCGCTGCTTCCCTTTTATTATGCGACGTAAAGCTATCTTCTCTACTATAAGAAAGTAGTATAGGTTTATTTAATTTATATGCGGCAACAGCAGCTTGAGCTGCTATAACAGGACCTATGTCATCTTTGCCTCCAAAGCCGCCGCCTACGTATGGGACAATTACATTAACATCACTCTGGTTGATGCCTAAAACATTTGAAACAATTTTTTGCACAAGGTGCGGGTACTGACCGCTAACTATTATTTGAAAGCGCCTTCCGTTTGGTATAACTAATACAATCTCTGGCTCTATGTATGCATGATCTTGAAATCCTGCCCTATATTCGTGTTCAACTACAACATCGGCCATTTCAAAGCCCTTGTTTACATCCCCTTTTCTTGCCTTAGTCTTTAAAGCTATGTTTGATCCTCTTTCTGGATGCACAAGCGGTGCGTTTTGCTCCATGGCTTTTATTGGATCATATACTCCTGGCCTTTCTTCATACTCAACTTTAACTAGCTCCCTAGCTTCATCCGCTTTGGACATAGTTTCTGCAACTACAAGACCCAAAGGTTCACCATGATAGTGTATGATAGAATCTACAAAAAGTGGTTGATCTTCTATAAAGTACCCTACCTGGTTCTTACCTGGTATGTCAGCATGAGTTATACCAGCCACAAACCCCTTTACTCTTTCAGCGTCCTTAAAGTTTATTCCTTTTAATATCCCGCTAGAAACTGGAGCTTTTATCAACCTTGCATAAAGAGTACCTGCTACAAGATAATCGTTTACATATTTTGAAATGCCTAAAGCTTTTTCTAAAGAATCAATTCTTAATATAGGCTTTCCAACAACCAAAAGGTCTTTGGCATTCAACCATTTTTCTATCATTTCATTTATATAAGATTCTTCATCTTTAACGATGACCTCAGTAGTTTCCATATGTTTTTATTATTTCAAAAAATGTGTATTTATATTTTACTACCGTGATACATGATTTTTGATGTGCACTTCCATAGGTATTTTTCTGGCACTAGCTTTAGGTCAACGCTACAAAAATACTCTGTTAAATACTTCTTCATAAGCACCTCCTCGCTGTATTAACAAACTTCCTTGCCAAACATACTCATCTTCACGCTCTTCATCGCACATCTAACAAGCCTTCTCAACACTTTACCATCATGAACTTTCTCAAATATTACATGAATACATCTACTTTTTTGTATTTACGGGGAAGTGTATTTTTAGATAGCCCTTCTTCACAATCCAAACCTTATCCAATCCCCACCATTGTGCGCTTTTATTCCTGATGAATCTACTGCTAGGCTTACGAGGTCTATGCATTTGAGCAAAGTTTCTTCGAGGTTTATGTTGAGCTTTTTTATTATTCTACATATTCTACATATTGTGTAATGGTGCTTATAGTCCTTCTACGTATTTTACGAGTGCTCTGATGAAGCTTTCTACTAGTCTGTATGGTAGGTGGTAAAGGATTCTGATGAGGCCTAGTAGCATTATGAATTTGGGCAGTATGGTTTGCCTATGCCTTTGTTTAGTTGTTCTTGTTTTCAGTTGTTTATGGTTGAGAGGTCGAGGAGGATTTCACCTCCTAACAAGCGCTTCATTGCACTTGCTCCAGTCTTTATTATCATAGATCACATTCTACACTACACTGTATAAATATGAAGAGGCTTGAAATAAAAACTTCACACTGCAAGCGCAAGTTATGCAACGTAGCACATTTTACTTAGCTATCGGCTGTGGGACAAAATTCCTGCGTGGCTACCTGTTAAGGTTGAATAGGTTTTGCCAAAGGCCTGTGCTAAATAAAGCGTTGTCAATTTTGTCTTCTCTCCTTTGTGCTATTTTCAAACCAAACAGCTTTTTGTCTATTGCTTCAGAATTTTCCTTTTTGTAGTACTCTTTAAGATATTGAAATGTGTCTGTTACAAACTCCCTCATAGTGTCCTTCCACTTCTATGATCCATTTAGAGTTGCATCCTTCTTTGGTATTATGTAGACGGCTGTGTCCTTGTCAAATCGTGACACATAATTGGATTAGCTGTAATATTTATTAAGCCTGACGTTTTTCAGCTTCACATAAACTGCCTTAGAACATCATTGCCCTGTCCTCCTTCTCTGACTTCATGCTTGAACCAAATGTTATCTTAATCCTAAGGTCCATAAGCCTAAATGAATAAGAAAATGCCTTTCGCTTTTTTGCTGATTGCTTGCCCTTATCATCATTTCTGTTTTCCTTGGCTTTGTCCTTAAGTTCCTGCGCATATGATTTATAGTTCTTCTTAACAGTCAATAAATATCCTGTACAATCTCCAGTTGCATTAGATTCCCTTCTTTAACAGCAAAACGTGCAGTTGTACAAGGTCATCATGCTAATCTGAGTAAAGCATTTCAACTGTCTTGTATCTATGCCAGAGATCATTGAAAATATTTCATGTACGCAAACTTCCTGTTAGACTTGCCAACAAGCTGCTTTATGAGAAGAAGCTTTACTTTCTGTTCAAGGGTGATGGCCTTCCAGGATCGGAATCGTAAATATGTATTGCTGACACAACTTCATGTATTAAAGGGTCAAGTGACTTTATTGCATCCCTTATCCTCTAAGCATCCATACATCCTCCAGTCTCCTGCACTAGCCTGCTTTTTAGCTCATTTCTTATGTGTTCATTTATCGCCTTCAATGTGTCGCTTATGTTCTATCATTTATAATCTTACATGGAAGATTATTTTATAAAATAACAATAACATGGGATATATAATGTTAAATATGCAAATTGCAAAAAATATTAACTAACTAAGGCAAACAACAATTTTGTCCCACAACTTTTTTCAATAAAGGTATTTAATTTAATCATTAGGCTTTGATTTATTTTTAAGCTCTTCTAGGGATAATTTTGCTGCTTTAATTATGTTTACGTATCCAGTACATCTACATACGTTTCCCGAGAAATACTTCTTTAAATCTTCTTCACTCATGTTTAAATCAGGACTATATTTAGGTAAGTATTCAAAAAGCATTACGAATCCTGGCGTACAATAGCCACATTGAACTCCTGCTTCATCTACTAACTTTTGACTAAATATGTTATCTACGCCTTCAACCGTCTTAACTTCCTTGCCATCTACTTCTACAGCAAGCGTCAGGCAAGAAAGTGCTGGTTTTCCATCAATGAGTACCGTACATGCACCGCATTCCCCGATCCCGCAAGCATACTTGACGCCAGTAACATGAAGCTGTTCTCTAAGTAAGTCTAAAAGCAAAGTATTTCCCTCTACAGCGGTTTCTATTTCTTTGCCATTTAATTTAAACTTTATTTTGTAACTCATGCTAAATACACCCCTTTTAAAGCTTCAATTAAAGCCCTTTTAACAAGAACTTGTGAAACTTTTCTTCTATACTCAGCCGTTGACCTAATATCATCTATTGGAGATATATCATCAACAACTTTGTATGAGGCTTCCTCTATTAGTTCTTCATTTAACTTTTTATTCAGGAGATAGTTTTCGACAGAAGGTGACCTAACCACCTTTGGTGCAACCGATCCAAGAGATACTGCAACCTTTTCTGCATACCCTTTAGAATCAAGTTTTATCCTGGTAGCAACTATCACCTTTGCTATGTCATCATAAATTCTTGCAACCCTTTTATATCCAAATCCTTCATTTTCAGATTTTTCCTTTATAATTATCTTCGTCAATATTTCCCCTTTCGCTAATACAGTTTTTCTAAATCCAAGGTAAAAATCGCCAAATCTAACTTTTCTGATGCCGTTTGGTCCCATGATTTCAAGTTCAGTATCTAAAGAGAGCAAAGCTGTAGCGATATCCGATGCTGGAGAAGCAGAAGATATGTTTCCTCCTATAGTTGTCATTGTTCTTACTTGGATAGAACTAAATTCTTTAGCAACTTTCCAAAGCAACGGAATTTTTTTTCTTATAATTTCCGACTTTTCTAGATCTATTATCCTAACCGCGGCACCTATTTCAATTTTATCATTAATGACGCTTACTTGATTTAATTCTTTTATCTCTTTTATGTTAATCAAAGCCCTAGGCTTTAACTGCCCCATCTTGATCCAAATAAGCAGATCTAATCCTCCTGCAAGTATAACAGAATCGGGAATTTGAGTTAGTAGCTGAATAGCTTCGTTAATAGTTTTAGGCTTATAATACTCAAAGTCTATAGGTAAAACCCTAGTATTTACTACATTAGTTATTTTCATTTTATCAACAACTCTTTCTTTTTCTCTTCTAATGCTTTGAGTATCTTTTCAGGCGTAATGGGAAGTTCATAGAACCTAATCCCGAGTGCAGCCGATATAGCGTTGGCTATAGCCCCCGCAACAGGGTTAAGAGCACCTTCACCTAGCCCCTTTGCACCTAGAGGACCGGTTGGCTCATATGTATTTGCAAAAAACACTTTGAAATTGTCTAAATCTGGAATTTCGGTTGACCTTGGAATCTTCATGTATTCTGTCATAATTTCTCCCGTCTTATTGTTATACGGAGTGTCTTCTAATGTAACCATGCTCCATCCCATCACAAAACCGCCGTGAATTTGTGCTTCAGCTAAGTCTGGGTTAATTACCGTACCAACATCCGCTCCTGCAACAACTTCAAGAGGTCTTAATTCTCCAGTTTCGGTATCTATTTCAACTTTAACAAAGTACACTGTGAAGTGGGGAGGTCCTGCAAAAGGTCTGTAACTTACTGTAGCTGCAAGCGTGCCAATGTTCTTTTCTCTCATATAAAAGGCTAAATCCCTTAAAGTTAATTTTTTATCTGGAAAGGCATCATTGAAGATCTCCGTTTCGCCATTTTCTTCGTTGTAAACTATTTTAAGGCTATCTTTGTTTATTCCTAAAATTCTAGATGCATGTTCTAAGATTTGGTCTCTGACAGACAAAGCAGCCCTAAATACAGCTCCGCCTCCCGCAAATATACCCCTGGATGCATGTGTGTTTACATCATAAACAGTCGTAGAAGTGTCAGCATTAACAACTGTAATTTTATCTAAAGGAACTTGAAGGACTTCGGCAACTAATTTTTTCATTGCTTCATAGGTGCCTTCACCCATGTCTATAAGAGCTGTTATTATATCAACACTACCATCTTCGTTTACCTTGACAGTAGCTCCAGAAAAGTCTACTACAGTACCCGAGATTGGGGAGCCAGCACTAGAGGTATGAAATCCTTTTGCCATACCCAAACCGATCACCTTGTTACCTTCTACAAACTTCCTTCCTTTTTCCCAGTGAATCATCTCGGCTCCTTTTTTTATCAATTCGGGAAGACCACAGCTTTGAACTATAGTTTTAACTGTTGGCCCTTGTCCCCAGAAAATGTCACCCGTGCATATTTCATTTTTTAACCTAAATTCAAGAGGATCAAACCCATAAGTTTCTGCAATCTCATCTATAAAAGACTCTACAGCCCATGTGACTTGTGGGTTACCATAGCCTCTAAAGGCGTTAGAAGGAACTTTATTTGTATAAACAGCTATTCCTTTGTACCTAAAGTTTTTCCATTTGTAAGACGAAGCCCACCACCCAAAGGCCGTGCCTAGTAGAGGATATGCCTGAACTTGATGTGCCCCTATATCCATTATCATATTCATTTCCCCAGCCATTATAATCCCTTCTTTACTAATCCCAGCCTTTAGTTCTATAATCATTTGATAGTCTGCATGGTCATAAAGGTCTTCTTCTCTAGTCAATATAATTTTTATTGGTCTTTTAGTTTTTAGTGCTGCTGCAACCGCTATAAGTGTAGGCAAGTTGGTCTGTATGCTTGAACCAAAACTGCCACCTAAAGCAACTTTCTTAACATTTATTTTATTTTGTGGTATATTAAAAATTCTTGATATTAGAATTCGTGTATTATGTATGCTTTGCGTAGTTGTCCATACTGTTAGGCTTCCATCTGGTTCTGGTTTAACTACTGCTCCTTTAGTTTCCATCTGAGTATGGTACCTTCTGTTAGTTTTGTATTCGCGTTTAAAAACTATGTCAGCTTCTTTAAAAGCTTTATCAGGGTCTCCTTCAGTTATTTCAAGGGTGCAAGCTACATTGTTTTCGACCTTTATCTCCTTATTACCTAACAGTATAGTATCATGAATAGAATCATTTGAGGTAAGAGCTTCTTTTGCATCAAAATAAGGTTTATACACTTCATATTCAACTTTTACTTCAGAAGCCGCCCTTTGAGCAAGGTCCTCTGTTTCAGCAAGGCAAACCGCTATTGGTTCTCCAAGGTAATTGGGCTTGTTGGTCAATACTTTCCAATCCTTATATGTCGCGTCTTCAGTGCTAACAAGCCTCGGATTAAATAGAATTGAGGGTACATCTTTATATGTTAAACAAATTGCACCCATTTTTTCAGCATTTTCCGTATTTATACTCTTTACTAATGCCCTAGGAAATTCACTATGAATAATCTTACCATAAAGCATACCTGGAATATATACATCAGATGTGTAAATTTCATATCCTTTTACTTTAGATAAACCATCCGCCCTCGGAGCGTTTTTCCCAACGAATTTGTACTGACCCATTCTTAAAGTATGGCTTACTTATACGTGTATTTATAGTTTTTGTGAAAAAAGTGGGTGCCGTTAACTTAAGGCTTAAAATTTATTTTTCAGTGGGGCCCTCTTTCTAGCAAATGATTACGCAAGCCAGAAAAAAGACCTCAATAGCGCTTATACTCTATGCTTTGATTATTTCTCCAGTTTGAGCTTGAAGATAGCTTCCCATGTACTCGAGCCAATAATCAAGAGAAACCATGTTGCAATATGGAAATGGATTCAAAAGTATTCTTTCGTATTAGACTCCTTTGACGTTGACAAATAAGATGTCAATTCTATATTTATTGATGAAACTGAAATAAACGTTAAAACGAAGCTTGGCTATGGGTAGCATACGAACCTCAACTCAAAGCTTTTCTATCATTCCACATAAGCTGGCACCAGAACTCCCTTATGCTTTTTCATAAAGAAGCTTGTAAAGAAGTATGGCAGGAAGACTATCTACACAGATGGAGCTCTTTGGTACGTTGATGCATTTGAGTGGACAGGGGTGCCCATTTTAGCTGCTTATTAATTTATCAGCAATGCTTTTATGTCTGATAGCGTTTCAATAGTAACTATTATGCTGTTTAGAAAGATGTCATTTAGCATTTTTTACTCATGGCTTATAGAGAGCTAGTACATCTCTGCCATTTCATGAGGGATATACCACTTACCCATTCGGGGCAATCCCCAGTATCAAAGCATCAGCTGTTAACGGGTCAGCCCGCAATTAGTTCATCAAGCATCCTCAACCAAGCTATTTAGTCATGACCCATTAACTTTGATATGACCTGTGCTCTTTAAGTACCCAGTAAATTATCCTAAGCATCTTTGCAGAAGCAGCAACTATTGCTTTAACGCTTACCTTTTGGTTCTTTCCTTACGTTTGTCCACGTAACTTAGTATCCACCTTTTAGTAATAAGTCAATGGTACACTTCATTTAGCACAGTGCCGTATTCATTCATCGAAGCTGCATTTATAGTTGCCTTATACAAATCCAATCATACGTGCATGTGTTTTATGTAAAGTGATTTCCTAATATCACTAATCTTGCTTAAGTATAACAAGAGGTTAGTTATAATGTTTAAACTGGAGTTAGTGCTTCCCGTTGATAATGAGCCATAGGGGGTGACATACGTAGCTTGGCGCTACATTTGAAACTTAGGAAACATAACATAATATTAAAGATTAAATACAAATATAAATAAACCATAAGCATGAGCTCACTATTAGTTAAAGGAGGGCAGGTAATTCTACCCGATTTAACTTTTAAAGCAGATATATACATTGAAGATGGCAAGGTAAAATCTTTAAGTTCAAATTTGTCAGTTCAAGCTGATTCAGTTATAAACGCCGAAGGGAAGCTCGTTTTTCCGGGGGTAATAGACGAACATGTACATTGTAGAGAACCTGGACTAACATATAAAGATAATTTTACTAACTGTACAAAAGCTGCTTCCGCAGGAGGAGTCACAACTATACTTGAAATGCCTAATACTCTACCTCCTGTAGAAAACGCACAAACATTAAAAGAAAAAAGAGAACTTCTAAAGGCAAAGGCTTATGTGGACTTTGGTTTGTATGGAGTTCTACATGACTCAAATTTAGATCAGTTTGAATTCATGTTAAATGAAGGGGCTATTGGGTTTAAGGTCTTTTTAGGACCTACAACTGGCAACATTCCTCCGCCAAACGACGGTTCGCTTTACAGGATTATGGAAAAATCTGCAAAGTACGATACTACAATAGCTTTTCATGCTGAAAACAACGACATAGTAAATTTTTTTACAAATGAGTTAATGAAAAAAGGTACTCCAGAACCAATAGACCATATGTTTGCAAGGCCTCCAATTGCGGAGGAGGAGGCTATAAAAAGGATTGGGCTATTCGCTATGAGGACAGGCGGAAAGGCGCTTATAGTTCATACTTCTTCAAAGTTAGGAGTAAAAGCAATAAAAGAATTAAGATCAAAAGGTGCAAAAATTTATGGAGAAACATGTCCGCATTATCTTCTTTTAAATGAAAACGATTATAAAAAATATGGTATTTTAATGAAAGTTAACCCACCGATAAGAAAGGAAGAAGATCGGCTATCTCTTCTTCATGGTATAGCTGACGGCACAATAACAAACATTGGTTCTGATCATGCACCCCATTCTGAAGAAGAAAAGAAGGGTAATATTTGGCAAGCAGCTTCAGGCTTTATAGGAGTGCAAACAACTTTTCCTTTATTGCTTGACATGGCTTTAAAAGGACTAATTAGAGTTGATCAGCTACCTTATCTGCTTTCTGAATCTCCTGCTAAGCTTTTTGGGTTATATCCAGAAAAAGGGACCTTACAGGTGAACAGTTCAGGTGATCTTATTATAGTTGATCCTAAGGGATCTTGGAAAATCAAAGAAGAAGATCTTTATGCAACTTATCCGATTACACCATTTATTGGGTGGGAGCTTCGCGGTAAAATTAAATACACTATACTAAAAGGAAAAATAATATATGACGAAAATCAACCCATTGGGCCTACAGGAAATTTTATCAGAAAAGGGTTTTTAACAAGCTCTGATCTCAAATATTAAAGTAAGTGATATTTACCTGAATATGGGATACCTTTTAAGGCTAAAAGCCAATCTATAGCAGACATTGTAGCAGTTCCTTACATAGCAATAAAAAGTAATGTAAAGCCAAAATCTTATGGCTATCCTGCATGGAACAGGATGGTTAATATGTACAGAGAAAACCATGATGATTATGCTAAGCATTACAACAGGAGAAGCGTAATAGAGGGAATATTTTCAGCAATGAAGAGGAGGATGCAATCTTCGATAAGGTCAAGGATATTTCATAATCAGGTTTTAGAAGCTGTATGCAGGCAGCAGTTTGGAATGCAATATCGCTGGCATACCATATGGTATGAATGAAAGAAAAAGATGGCTGCTAGCTAATGCCCTGACTCATAAAAAGGCAAATAAAAGGTGCAGCATTGCAACAATTAATTGGTACAAGCTAACAAGCATCACGGAAAGCCATTACGTTAGCTTATATAATGATTAAATCTGGGAACTTATGGTCAAAACCGATTTTTTCATAAAGCTTTTATCTTGCTTTCTGCAATTAAAGAATAAATGGGACGGAAACAATATTTGAAAGGTAATGGCTTGCCCTTGGCGGATAGCATAATTGCTTAAGCCTTCTAGGCTGTTTTGCTTTTTAAAATTGTTTTGCTTATTTAAAATCGAAAAAATATAATTTGAAACCCCTTTTTGGTATTAAAGATTATAAAGAAAGAAATAATAATCTCATACTTTATAATTGTTTAATGGACAAAGAAAAGGTCTTAGATCAAATCTGGGAAAACCTTTCTTACGTAATAGATCCTGAGGTTGGAGTTTCTATATTAGACTTAAACTTAGTGCAAAAACTGGAGCTTAGCGATGACGGCACTGTTAACATAGAAGTTAGAATGACTACGCCTGCTTGTCCAGCGATGCTAGCTTACCAGCTAGCAAACGATGTCGTAGAAGCATTAAAAAAGGTGCCTGAAGTCAAAAAAATCAATTTTAAACTTTTAGATCACTATATGGCAGATCAGATAAATGAGGCTATAAAAGAATCATTAGAAGAAAAACCAGCATAAAATGTCGAACAAAAGAATAATAAGTTCCATTGTAGGAATTATAGCGTTCATCCTTTCATATATGTTTTATGGTGAAGGAAAAATTGGTTATGCACCCTTCCATAGCTTAATAGTTGCAATACCGGCATGGACAGCAAATGCAGTTGTAAAAGGAGGGGTATTAGTAATATTTTTTCTTATGACGCTCGAAAGTTCATCGTTACCTATACCTTCTGAAGTAATATTACCTTTAGCAGGATATTTGGTTTCCATCGGCGAGCTTAACTTTTTCTTGGTGCTGGCGGCCGCAAACGCTGGTTCTATTATAGGTTCAATACTGGATTATTATATAGGTTTATGGATAGGCATAGAAAGCATCGAAAAAAGACATTTAGTAAACAAAAACAGCCTTAATAAAGCAGTAGAATGGTTTAAAATGTATGGGGCGTACGCTGTCTTTTTTACGCGATTGCTCCCTGGCATGCGTACTTTAATATCGTTTCCTGCGGGTGCTTTTAAAATGAACGTTATAAAATTTCTCCTATTTACATTTCTAGGTTCTTTTTTATGGAGCGTAATCCTGATTTATATAGGAATTATCCTTGGAAACAACTGGGAACACGCTATAAATTTGATTAACAGAGTTCTTGTCCCTGCAACTATAGGAATAACTGTGGCGTTTCTTGCATATATTGGCTTATCTCTTAAAAAATAACTAAGAAAATAACTAAGGTCTCCAGGCTGTTTTAGCCTTTTTCCCTATTGCAAGTCCAAGAAAAGCCCCAAAAATAGAGAATATAATATCGATAAAACCAGAAGAAAGCTGAATAAGCGGAGGCTGATAGACACCAAAATTAAAAAGCATAAACTGAGATGCCAGAAATGCGTCAGTAGCGCTAAAAACTATGGATGCAAGCGCTGCAGTAATGTATTCCCTTTTTCCTGCAAAAATTACGATCTCTGCTAAAGACGCCATGCTAAAGTAAAAAGGAGTCCATATTGGGTTAAAATATGATATCATAGATATAATATAAAATGGTATAATCATCATGAAAAGTGATCCATATGCGCTTTCAGTAAGCACAAGAAGGACCGATACGATTATGCCTTCTGGCAAATACACAAAAAGAGCGGTTGCAAAATAATTAAAAGGCGGTGTATACCACACAAAAGCAGGTACATATGCTATAGCCCATTGAGCAACATAAAGCAGCACGCCAAATGTTATAGATAAAGCTAGGTTCTTTGGGCTGATGGCTTCTTTTAACCTTTTGTTTATCAAAGCTAAACCAAAAATAATTATGATCAATGACTCGATGAGAGTTATGATCCCGCTAAAAGTCTTGTTGTAGGCATAAATTTCAAATGATATATACATTAATAATGAAAGAATAGCTATTATAATTAGCGATAAAACACTAGCTGATAATGAGTTTCTCATGTTGGATGGTTAATCCATCCAAATATTTATATCTTTCTATTCTTAATGCTTTTTATATGCTATCGATTAAGGACCTTTCCATGAGTTATGATGGAAAGGTCGTTTTTGAGAACGTTAACTGGGAAGTTGGTGAAGGAGAAATAGGATTAGTGAGCGGAGCCACAGGTTCCGGTAAAACTTCACTTTTATATTCTATTGTAGGGTTTGTCGGCAAATATGTTGAAGCTAAAGTGAACGGAAAAATTCTGGTTAATGGGATGAAGCCTGAGGAAGCCCTTAAAAAAGGGCTGATTTACTATGTACCACAAGAGCCAATTAACTCTTTTATTGGTTATGATGTTTGTACGGAGCTTTCGTGGAAAAATTCTGATTTAAAACTTTTTAATGAGATTATAAAAGAATTAGGTCTAGAAAAAATTTTACATAGAGATGTGTTCACATTAAGCGGTGGCGAGGCTCAGAAGGTGGCTATTGGGTTTGCTCTGCTGGGTGGATATAGAATTGTGCTTTTTGATGAACCGTTGTCAAATCTAGATCACGAATCCAGAAAAAAGTTTATAGAGCAACTCAAGCTTTTGCGAGAAAAAAATGTAACAGTAATAATTGCTGAACATAGAACAGAGTACTTAAAGAACATAACAAACACTACTTTGGAGTTTTATTCAGAAAGAAAGAGAGCACCTGAACCAAAAATTAATTTGTTTAAGAAAAACGTACAAAACAAACTTGTTAAAACCACAAACCTCAGTTATGCTTATGAACAAGGCAATCAAGCGCTTAAAAACGTAAACATTGAAATTAATTCTGGTGAAGTGGTTTCATTTGTTGGGCCTAACGGTTCTGGCAAGTCAACCATGGCTAAACTAATTATAGGCCTGCTCTCATCAAAAGGACTTTCCGTAAATGCTAAGACAAAAGGCTTTATGCTACAGACTCCAGAATTACAGTTCCTACAGGATACAGTTGTATCTGAAGTGCTTTATGAAAGCAGAGATAAAAAAATAGCAGATGAGAGCATAAACTTTTTTGGGCTTGAAAATAAAAGAGAAAGGTTGCCGCATTCACTTTCTCGAGGCGAAAGGGTTAGGTTAGCTCTTGCATCGGCGCTCGCAAAAGATCCAGAGCTTTATATACTGGATGAACCAACAGAAGGTCAGGATCAGTATGGTTTATCAACATTGGTTAATGTTTTAAAATACATCAAGGATTTTGGTTCTTCCGCAATAATAATAACGCAAGAAGAAGAATTTGCTAGGGCTGTTTCTGACAGGGTTTATCAATTTAATAATGGTGAAGTGTATGAGTCATAAAAATTATCAAACTTTAACTTCGTTCTTAGTCCTATTTACAGGATCAATATTGGCATTAATATCCTTTAATATTTATATACTTGCTGCAGGTCTTTTATTATCATTAATTTACGGCTATATAAATTATAAAAACCAGATGCTATACGTTATTAAGTTCAGCATGTGGATAATTTTTGGATTTGTGCTTTCACAATCGTTTTTTTACTGGGGCTTTTATTCTGGTCAAAAAACGAACATCATTTTCTGGGTAATAAGACCAAATTATAACCCAGTGATTGATTTTTTAACAGAAGATAAAGGTATTGCAATTACATATCAAGGGATAACATGGGGGCTTATCTCTTCTGCCAAGCTTCTTTTAACTTTATTCTTAGCTTTTTCATTTTCAAAAAGTCTTAGCCCTACGTCTGTTATTAAGATTTTTAAAAAAATTGGCATGCCAACCACGATTGCTCTCGGAGCCGCGATGACTTTCAGGTTGCTACCGGAAATGTTTGAGATGACAAAAACAATATACTCAGTAAGTAAGGTCAGAAAACCAAAAAATATTAAGAGTTTTTATAAGCCATACGTTTTACTCAAAGCCCTTATATACAGCTCTGTAAAAAAGGCGTTTGTAACTTCACTTGCGCTCGAAACTAAAGGAATGCCTAGTTTCACTTTAGAATGTGAACCTTCAAAAATATCTTATAGATTAGTCGATTTACTGTTTTTAGCTTTATTAGCTTTTTTGATAGTTTTTAACTTCTTTCCTTATTTTTAACTTCAGATTGACTCCATTTATTATTAAAGATGCAATGTAAAGGATAAAAGCTGTTTCTGCAAGCCCTACAACTATACCCAAAATCCAGTAGCCTGTTAAGTATCTTGTTATAAATGCTCTAGTGACTTCTATAGGATATGTTGGAGGCAATAAAAGCAAAAGTACCTTAAAAGGTCCACTTACATAACTAAGCGAACCTCCAGCTATAAAGAAAAGAGTAGGTATAAGAATAGGAATTGTTATTATCCCAAGGTAAACGTTAGCTATCCTTAAGTCTTTGCTTAAAAGACCTATTAGTATTCCGAGCGAGCTTGAAAAAATTGTGCTTATTATTAAAAGCACTATGAAGACTAATAGAATTAAATCATTTACAGAAAAAACAGGCCCTGTTTTAACTCCTCCTAGCAGGCTCAAATATTCATTAGAAAATATAATCAATCCTATTAAATAAAACATTGAACTTAGAATTGATATTATAAATGAGGATATTATTTTTGACGTTAAAATATAATACCTTTTTAGGGGCATACTCAATAAAACTTCAAACGTTTTTTCTTCTTGCTCAACCGTTATGAGAGTGGCGGCCATTTCAGACATCCCTATGCAAAGCGCAAACAAAATGGTAGGGGCAACAAATTCTTCAATCTGTGTCATTTCAAATATATAAAGCGGATTTAAGGAATAAGTTACGTTATTTATGTTTGTTACAAAGGAGTAATTTACAGGGTTTGATATAACTTTATAGTTAACAACGCCAATTTTTTCTAACAAATAATTCCTATAATATGCCCGAAAACCGTTAAGAATATAATTTAAAGCTTCTGCTTTTGCATAATATATTTGGTTTATATCTTTCATATTGAACGTTACGTTAAAAGTTATAAAATTGCTGTTGTTATAAAATTTTATTACTACATCAGAATTATAAGGCTGGTTTGTAATCGTAACGCCCTGGCTGTAAAGATAACTATCAAAAAGGCTCCAGTTTTTGTTTACATAAACGTTTAGGGGAACAGAAGATGGAGGTGCTGTAACAGCAGATATAAAACCAAAAGCTGCAAATATTGCCAAAGGCAATAAAAAGCCTATATAAACTTTTGGATCCCGAAGAACATCCAAAAGATCTTTTTTTATGAGGGCAGTGATCTTCCCTTTCATTTTCTTGGTTCACCTATGTTTTTATCAATTTTATCCTCTTTAGCGAGTTTCATAAACACTTCTTCAAGGTCAGGATTATCCCCTTTTATTTCCTTTATTGACCCTACTCTAAGCAAAACGCCTTCATTTATTATTCCTATTTCATCGCATAGCTTTTCTACTTCAAACATGTTATGTGAAGAAACAATAACAATAGATGAATTCTTTTTAGCAAAATCTTTTATCAAATTTCTGATGCTTATTGCGTGAAAAACGTCTATTCCTGCTGTTGGTTCATCTAAAACTGCAAGTTTAGGTTTTACCATAAGAGCTCTTGCTATTTGCAGTCTTCTTTTCATACCTTTACTGTATGATTTTGTTTTTTCGTATATTTTATCACCAAGATCTGCTATCCTTATTCCCTCTTCTAAAAAAGCTTTATATTCATCCTTGTTTCTTGCATAAACAGTGGCTGCAAATTCAAGATGCTCATATCCAGTCAGATTTCTGTATGTTCCTGCATCTTCTGGGACATATGTAAGAAATTCTCTTGCAGATTCTGCCATATTAATTATGTCAATTGTGTTAAGAAAAACGCTTCCTGAGTCTGGTCTAAGTACGGTTGAAATTATTTTTAAAGTCGTGGTCTTACCTGCCCCGTTAGGGCCAAGTAGCCCAAATACCTTACCTTCCTCTGCTGTAAAGCTAATTCCTCTAACCGCTACCGTACTGCCGTATGACTTAAAAAGCTCTTTTACATAAAGGGGCATCTTTTATTATGCATATAATGTACAATTATAAACGGTTTTTTAAGGAATTAAAAACGAGCAGCGTTTTCTTATGCTGATTTTTAAAAAGCACAATTTACGAAGAATTATTTATCTTGTCTGTAAAGTATTATGTCTTTTATGAACCCTGTTTCGTCTATTTCAACTTTTGACCTCCAGTCCTTAAATACAACCCCGTTCTCTTCTTTTATGTATCCAAGTCTTTCCAGCTTAGATATTATTTGATTAACCCTCCATCTAGGAAGCTTTTCTGTCAATATCCTTATAATGACATCAAGAGGCGCAGATCCTCCCCTCAGTGAAATTTCCACAAGAATCATTGCTAACGACGCTATTTCTTCTATACGGAGCCACCTGCTGTAATCTGCTTCAGAAAGTGGCTCCTTCGTCATTAAGACAAATCTAGCCTTTTCAAAGTCCTTGGGCGCTTCATCATCGGGGACTATTGCTATTTTCATACCTAATTTATCCGCTTCGATTGAAGCGACCTTTATTACTTCAAGATAATCTTTTCCAAGATGTTTCTTTAACTCCCAACCCTTTAAACCTGGTAAAGAAGACGTCTCAATCAACAAAAGCCTTAGTGCCTTTAAAGCCTTTTTTTGGAGCTCTTCTTCAGCCAAATGGTATCGCCACGCTTTCAAATTCTCCTCCAAGGGGAGAGGTTATAAGAGTTTCCCCCGTTAACGGATTTCTTATAACTGAAATAAAACCTGCAGTAGAAAGGTAAGCTATATAAAACGCTACTTTAAGTTTTTCATCAAATTTATTAATAAAATCCTTATAAGGCACGGTTTTAGATTTTTGAAGCTCTTTCATTAAACTTTTTTCGTAAAATTCCATCGCTTCTTCTTCAAACCTTTTGTCAAAAATGATGTTCTGCGTGTATTCATTTTCGTGTCTTATGACGCTTCCCAAACTGGCTTTCTTACCCCATGGTTCTATCAGACCCAAATATTCAACAGCCATCTTTATTCTTTCACGGCTAATTCTTTTGATACCTAGTATAGGGGTTGTGTGCTTTGCAAGTATAAGACCTAGGTCTTTAAAAGGCATCTGCTTTACCTTTTCTTTTATGAGTTGAGGATCTATCTTTAAACCTTTAAGTGCGTCAAGCACCCATTCTTCCTGTTTTTCAACAATAATGGATACAGAGTTTAACGCTTGCGATTCATATTTTAAAGATTTAACCCTGTCTTTGAGCCTGTTTGCGTTTATTTTTTCCAAAAGCTCTTCAACGTTCACAGCAAAAGGATCCCCGCCAAGTTTTCTAAGAGCTTCTGGTAGCTCTATTATTTTCTTAAGTTCTTCTTCTTTGTCGTTCACTTTGCTATCACCTTAGGTGCGCTTCCGCTTTGGCTTTTCTGAACTATTATGAAGTTTATATCTGGCGCATAGAAACTTGGAAAATTAGGAGTTATGATAAGGTATTGCGTTTCGCTACCTTGTGATACCTCATATATAGCTTTGATGAACTTTTCTCTGGTTATTGGATCCAAATGAACATCAAACTCATCTAGAGCTCTGAATGGAGAAACTATGTACATCTGCACGGCAATCAGAAAAGCAGTAACAGCGGCGCTCAACTCACCACCGCTCTGTGAAAAGCTGTCCAATGGAATCAAATCAGTTCCTACGAAGCTTGCATAAAGTCTAATACCTGCATTTTCTGGATCGTTTTCATTAACGAGTATCACTTTACCGGATGCGTTTATCCTCGACATTATCTCGTTATACTTTTCGTTTATTTCTGAAATCCTCTTCCTTATAACCTCTTTCCATTCTTCAGACCTGCTTTCTACTTCTTTTAATGTTTTTTCCTTGTTTTTTCTTACTTCTTCGAGCTTTTCCTTGTATTCGTCCACTTTAGCCTTGAATTCAAGGTATACCTTTTCTGCTTCTTGATTTACATCACCAAGGACTTTAAGCTGTGCATTAACAGTTTTTATTTCATCTTCTATTTCAGATATTGTCCTTACAGATGCTGGCCTCTGGCCAGTTGTCTTTTTCAAAGCATCGTTCAACTCGTTTTTTATAGAGTCAAGCTCTTTGGTGAGTTCCTTAAGCTCAGATCGCAAAGACTCTATTCTGTATTCTCCTACCTTTATCTTTGAGTACTTGTCAAGCATGCTTTCCAAAAGAGGGTTAATTTCATTAATTGAATCATAAATTATTGTAACAGATTTTTCATCGCCTTTATATACTTTTGCTGTACTTTCTTTTATTATTTGAATAATATTGCTGAACTTCTTTCTATCTGATTCAAAATCTGACATGGTTTCTTTGTTTTTAGCCTCGAGCGTAGAAATTTCTTCGCTAATCCTGCCTATCTTTTCGTTAAGATTGTTAATTGATCTTTCGAGCTTTAAAACTTCAGCCCAAGCGTATTCTGCGTTTAGCTCTTCTAGTTTCTGTTTAAGCTGTCTGCTCATAACAAGTCTATCGTATTCTTCACGCCATTTTTCTAGAGAATCCATAGCCTTTCCTATAAGATCTTGATATTGGTTTTCTTCTGCGATTATGTTTTTTAAACGATTTTTTGCACCTAGGAGATTTTCTCTTATGTCGGATATGCCAAGAGCTTCCTCGACCATTTTAAGCTTATCCTCAGGCTTTATCATAATAAATTCATCAACCATCCCCTGAGGCATTATTATTAAAAGGTTGTTCGGATCTATGCCTACTCTTTTTAGAAGGTCAAGAACCTGCTGTCTAGATGCTTCTTTATAATCTATTTCAAACCAGTAAGATCCATCTTTTCGCAAGTATCTTGAAAGCATTATTTCATCTTTGTTGTATGCCGGAAAGGGTCTTTTCCCGTTTTCTTTTAAGTTGTTAAGCACTAGTGAAACCCTGCCTATATCTTCACCTCTCCTAACCAGATCAGCAAGTTTTCTGCTCCTTTCTGTAGAAAGCTGGCCCATAGCCAAAGATATACCAAGAAGAATAGCGCTTTTTCCTGCGCCGTTTGGCCCAGTTATAAAATTAAACCTTGGTTTTAATGATATTCTTCCATATTTATAACTCATAAAATTTTCTAGTATGACTTCTTTTATTATAGCCTTGCTCAACCCAAACAAAATATAATTAATTTAATATAGCTTTATCTGAAGTTGTTGAAAGAATCTAACTTTTTGTAAAAACAGCTTTAAGTTTAAAGCACTATTTATAAATGCCTTCCACAAAAAATTTTTAATCGAATGAGTAAAAATTCTGAAGAAGAAAAGCTTGAGCGTATATTAAAAGAAGGTTTAGATTCTTTGTGGAAAAAGGAGAAATCAGAACATCAGATTATAAAGGGAGTTTACTATCCTTCATACATAGGTTCTTGTTTAAGAAAACAATATTATATTTATACAGTTGGAGAGTCGGTAACTTCTGAAGAGCTTGTTATTTTTATGACAGGAAAAGGCATTCATGAGTTGGTTGTCAAGGCGTTTGGAGAGAAAGTCAATGTAGAAAGTATTGAGGCTAAGATTAATCTTGAAATAACAAATAAAATAAAGTTAAGTGGACGAGTGGATATTATAATAGCTGATTTAGAAGGTAAAAAATATCTGATAGAAGTCAAAAGCGCTAGTAAAATTCCTGATAACCCATACGAAAGCCATGTTTTACAATTACATACCTATATGCAGGCTTTGAACTTTAATGAAGGATATTTACTTTATTGGAATAAAAGAGATGGAAATATCAGAGTATTTAAAGTAATAAAAAACGATGAAATGATGAAAAAACTTTATGAAAGAATAGTTATGCTTGATTATTATATAACTATAAATTCTCCACCTCCTCCTGAATCTTACCAAGAAGGGAAAAAATGGGAATGCAAAAAGTGTCCTTATTTAAACATTTGCAACCCTGGTCCTCTTTGAGATATTTATTATCCTGACCGTCTACTAACAATCCTTACCAGTAGATCAAACTTTTTATTGCAAAAGGCATTTTGCCCTTTATGAAATCTATACACAACACAATCTTGAACCTAATAATGGTAAAGCGCTTTGTAATTTAATGAGATATGAAAAATTTATTAAGAATGCCTGTTTTAAACCTGTGCTGACAGTAAATAAACTGAAGTAGCAAGGCCTAAATTTATTAGTAAAAAAGAAGGTCATAAAATTAAAGATATTCAGGCGTTCAGAAAACCTGTAATCATTAGCATGGGTTGGCACTACATGCGCATTGTAATCTAATAGAGGTGTTAATGAAAAAAACAAAAATGAGATTGAGTTATCACTCTACAACCGCATCTCTTACAATTGATAACAAACTAAGGGAATTTTGGAACTTAGCATATTTGATTAAACTGCTTTACCAAAGCTATTTTTAAAGGAAGGCGCTTATAAAACCTTTAAAGCAATAATTTCATCATAAAATCAGACATAAGTTTTGATCAACTTAGAAGGGGACTTAACTCCTGTAAGGTTAAAAATATTCTTATCTTTCGCTTTTGTCAAACGTCATCAAATATCAGTTGTATTAAGTAAAAAAGCTTATTAGATATATTCAAGTAAATTATTAGGCATTGATAAAGATTGGAGAGTATGAAATACGTGAAGCCAACGAAGATGATATTTGGGAAGCGATAAAGATAAACGAAAAGACGCTTCCTGAACATTATACCTTTGAATTTTATCTTGAGGTTTATAGAAATTTCCCTGAGGGCTTTCTTATTGCTTGGATGAATAGCAATGCAGTAGGTTATATAATGAACAGAATAGAAAGAGGACTTTCACATTTTGGTTTTTCGATAGTAAAACAAGGACACGTAGTATCGATAGCGGTTTTGCCCGAACATAGAAGAAAAGGTATAGGAACTGCTTTGCTTCAGACGGCAATTGAAAAAATGAAAAATAGAGGATGTCATGAGGTCTATTTAGAAGTAAGAGTAACTAACGAAGAAGCTATAAAATTATATGAAAAACTTAACTTTGTAAAAGTTAGAAAAATTGAATATTACTATAGTGATGGAGAAGATGCGTACGTCATGGCCAGAAAGCTTTGAAGATGATGTTGTTAAAGCGATAAAGGAAGCTATTCCAGATAATAAACTGTTAGAACTATTTTTTGCGAAAAAAATTTCTCTGGAAGATCTTGCTTCAAAAATAAGCTGGAGGTCATTTGAAAAATTAACAGAGTTAATGTTTAAACAGATAGGTTATTTTACTCTCACAAATTTTAGGATAAAAAGGAGAGAAATAGATGTTTTGGCTTTCAACGAAAATTTAGTTTTTGCAGCAGATTGTAAACACTGGAAAAGGATGTCTTTTTCTTCTTTAAATAAAAGCGCCGAAATGCAAAAACTTAGAGCTTCGTTTTTAACCTCGACTTTAACTTTTTCAAAGAAGCAAATAATACCATTAATAGTAACATTATATGAGAGCGAACTTAAAATAATTAATAAAATTCCTATCGTACCTGTATTTAAACTAAAAGATTTCGTTATGAACATTTATGGATATATGGAAATAATAACTGTTATAAAGGGCCCGTAGCTCAGCCAGGATAGAGCGCCGGCCTCCGGAGCCGGAGGCCGCGGGTTCGAATCCCGCCGGGCCCGTATTATTCATTTCGCTTTAAAACGTTAGAAATTTAAAAAAATTAAAATAGTAGATAGAAAATTGCACAATAGCTTTTAAACAGGATTTTGTAATATTTTACAACGAGAAAAATGGACGAAATAGAAAACTTAGTATATAAATATTTTATTGTAAAAGATGAGTTTCATATTGAAAACGGTTATGAGTTTGAAGTAATTGATCATGACTCTTTTGACTTTAAAAAAACCTTTACTAACTTTTATAACGTCATTAAAGAAACAAACTATATACCAAAGCTAGAAAAGCACGGCTCTAACTACATATTGCAAGTTGTAAAAAAAAGTTCAGTAACGCCTAAAAACAGCTTTTATCGAGTGTTGTTCCTAATAGCTTCTTTTGGAAGCATAATTATGGACGGTTATTTTAGATTTGGTAGCTATAGTGAATATATGCTAGCCTATGAAGCCCCTATACTAGCTATGCTCGTTCTTCATGAATCATCTAAATATATCATTTCATATTTAAAAAAGGAAAAGCATCTTAACTCTTATTCAATTCCTGGAATCCCAGGAATAATACCATTTATGGGATTTATAACAACTGGAACGGATTCAACAATAAACAGAGATTCGCTTTTCGATGAAGCTTTTTATCCATATCTAGCAGCGCTTTTAGGCGTTATCGCCTTTTTAATCTTTAGTCTCAGGATAAACATTAGCTTTTCAAAACAGCTTACAAAACCTTTTTTAAACGGATTTCTAAACGGAATTTTTAACAACAAAAATCTATTTTTAGAAGGCTCAACAGTAGGAATAACTATTCTTTTTATTAACTTCCTGCCTGCAACAAGCGTGGACGGAGGGTTTTTGATATCAAGCCTAGAAAAAAGCTCTTTGGTCTTGGATTTAATTAGCATTATAATAATGAGCTTTTTAGGTTATTTTTTGTTTGCTCTTGCTGTAATATTTGTACAAAACGTTCATAAAATTGAACTTCTAGATTCTGTATCACCTCTTTCAAAAGGAAGGAAGATTGTTTATGTAATATGTTTTGTAACTATCATTGCATTATTTATAATTTTTGGCTCATTAGGTACGTAACTTAAGCTCATAGCCTGTTAACCTTATGCAATCAACAAAAATTGGCTTAATCCATCCTGGAAGCTGATTATTAGAGATGACGCTGAACCAATTTACTCATTCGTTAACATATAGAAGAACCTAAAGGCTTTGAACCAGTTATTTGCAGGGTCAAATTTTGACTTTTTGAATGTTCTCAAAAGTTTTTGTTCTGTCCTTATATGTTAATTCATCCTTTTCATGAGGTTCTTCAGCGTCTGTTCATATACCGCATGCTTTACCTTTGCAAGCATCATATCATAGAAGCCTCGTCCGTGTAGATAGTCTTCCCACCATAATTCTTTACAAGCTTATGAAATAGTATGCATCAAGGGAGTTCTGGTGCCAGCTTATGTAAAACGATAGGAACGCTTTTAGTTTAGGTTCATATGCTACCCATAGCCAAGCTTCGTTTTAACGTTTATTTCAGTTTCATCAATAAATATGGAATTGACATCTTGTTTGTCAACGTCAAAGGAGTCTAATACGAAAGAATACTTCTGGATCCATTTCCATATTGCAACATGGCTTCTCTTAATTATGGGCTCAAGAACGTGAGAGGCCCTCCTCAAGCTCAAACTGGAGAAATAAAGATATAAGGCATAGAGTATAAGCGCTATAGGGGTCCTTTTTCTGGTCTGAGTCATCATTTGCTAGAAAAAGGGCCCCACTGAAAAATAAATTTTAAGCCTTAAGTTAACGGCACCAAAGTGTGTCGCAAAAACTTAAATGTTTTATTTCCGAATTATTACACCCCTCTCCAGCATATCAAAGAATGACTGTTCAATTATCTCCTTTTTAGATAGCTTTTGATAAAATATAACTGCTTGCGTTTCAAGCCTTTCTATGTCAAAGGCTCCATGTGGCCTTATGAAGTTGTAGCAATTCATGAATTCATTAAAGGAATTGAAGAATTTTATCTTCTTCTATTAAAATATGTCGAAGAACTTCTCAACCTTTCCGTTTGTCTTAAGGTGATCAACCCTGCCAACTATTCAAATTCTGTTAGTCCTTTCACCTTTTCATCTGTTTCAACTCCATAGAAAGTTGTTCCGTGATCTGATAAAATCTCCTCAGGCTTGCCGTACTTTTCTATTGCCTTCTTCAATACATCAACTAAGTCCTTAGATGTCGGAGTTGGATAAACGCCATAGCCAACTATAAACCTAGAAGAATCATCTTCATACACTATTAACCATAAACCCTTCCACCTAGGATCTTTTATTTCGCGCCAATCAACGTGCCACAATGAGTTTGAGCATTCTCTTTCATACCTTATCTATTTTGTATCACTCATTGCAAAACCAACCTCCTTGAGGACTTGGTTGATTTTTTCATTTCTGATGTGTAATCCTCTCGCTCTGAGAATTTTGCTATATAGCTTGCGTTAATTCTGTATTTTCTGTATAGCTCAACTATTTCATTCCTAACGCTTTTAGGAGAAGGCCTTTTATGTCTCCCAACTTTGTACTTTTGTACTCTCTATAAAGCTGTTGTAAACTGCTAATTGATATAACCTGCACATCTGCTATTTCTTTATCGGTAAAATTGCCATTAACATTTGCTTTTATTAAGTCTTCCCATCCTGTATTTCTTAACAATACTTATCCAAAAAAATGCTCAAATAACTTTTATTTTTTAAATATCTAAGGGTATGTAATAATTTCGGGATAAGATACACAAAAAAACTTAAAGTATAATTATGGATTTTTCCTGACTACCAAGACTGGTATAGGTGACTTTGATATAACTTTCAACGTAACACTGCCTATAAAGAAGTCTTCAATATATCCGAAACCTCGGTGCCCCATCATTATCATATCAAATTTTCCAGTATTAGATTGCTCAAGTATTATTTTTGCCGGGTCTCCTACAGCTATTTCATAGCTTACCTTATAAGACCCATATGCCATTATCATTTTTACCAAGTTTTCCATTTTACCTTCAGCAACCCTTTTCCCGCTTTCCACTACATCTTCTGTGAGAAACTCACTCACTTCAGACATGCTTAGGGGGACTACATACAGAAGTTTTATGCTGCTAACGTTGTTTAGATTGCTGAGCCCCTCGATTATCCACTTTTCTGTTCCTCTTGAAAAATCAACTGGAATCAAGATGTTTAAAGCTGTCTTACTCATGTCTATTCACCTCTTTTATTTCAACACCTTCGACGTTTACTTCCTTTTCTTCAAGAATTTCGATTTCCCTCCTGGCACCATAATAGTCTATTATTTTCTCCCTTAGCTTAATGAACAGTATTATAAATACTACTTGAAAAGCTGGTAAAAGTGAAGGTGGCATGGACGCCAAAAATGCAGCCTGGGGACCAAGTGATGCAAGCGCCATGGTAGTAATTGCAATAGCTGTAGCTTCATTCTTTGGAATACCAGTAAGTATTGTAACCATGGCTGAACTGTATGACGTTTCATTTTTCCTGTTTAGTCTGACATACTTGAATAGTACAGTAAAGATGGTAAGTGAAACAGAACCAAAAACCATGGCAGAATAGAATACTCCAAGTACATCAGTAATGTGGGTAATAAGCACACCAGCATGAGCGAAGAAAATTATGAAAATTATTATCAACATGCCAAGCATTGTAAGAGATGGGAAAAGGGGACTTATATCCTTGAATTTTTTCTGTCCCATTTTTCTAACCATTATTTCATGTGTAGGTATAGCGAGAACCAGCGGCACAACCAGTACTTCAATTATGGTCATAACTAGTCCCATTTCAACACCAGAAATCGCAGCACTAGAAAGAGCAAATCCTTTGATTTCGTTCGCAAGAATGCTATGGATATACAGCGATGTTTCAACTGGAATCAATACAAGCGAGAGAATAAACGAAAGCGCGACCATGGCTGTTGCTGAGCTTATATCTGCTCTCATTAACCCCACATATCCAATGCTCATTGATGAGCATGGAACAAGCCATGCTATAAATAACCCAAGCTTTACATAGGGACTCCCTACAAAGAGATCTCCCAGAAGCAGTGCCATCAGAGGTCCATAGACAAAGTTAAGAATTATTACCGCTATGACAACCTTAAAGCTTCTGAATGCATTTCCTAGCGCTTTAACATTGAGCATCAACATCATTGGAAAGATCATTATGTATATTGATGCCATTTCAAGAATTTGAAGCAAATTTATGTGACTATGTACCCAGGCCATATTATAATAACCCGTTAACAACCCTATGATTATCATCAGCCCCACATAAAGGCCAAGCCATTTGTCAAGATTTGACCTTAATCTTTCTAATTTGGTAGCATTTTGCATGCGTACTGATATTACTCTAATGTTAATAGAAATTTCTGGCAAAAATTTGGAAATTTTTAAAAATATTATAAAAAATTTGTGACTAAATTGTAATAACTGCAATTACATTTAAATTTTATTTGTTAATGACTCCTATCTATGATGAGCGTCTATGTGTAGGTATGACAAAGGCATATGTATGTATGAATAACGAAGTATATGTTGGTATAGATGTCCATGAAAGGGAACCGCAAATAGCTGTGTTGAATAAGGATGGTGAACTGCTTGAAGGCTGCCAACCTGCAGCCTGACAAAATATCTGTCTTCCATCAACGGAAGGAAACATGTTGTAATGGAGGCTGTTGGTTTTGTATATCCAATATATGACAAGCTGAAGATGTTGATGATTGCACAGTATCCGTTGCTTCTCCCTCCAGGCTCATTGCAAAGTCCAAGCTAAAAAATGACAGGGTTGATGCAATTGCTCTGGGCGAGTTATTAATTAAGGATCAATTACTTACCTCATATAATAGAGGAGCAGGCAAGAAGCTGCTTGCCATGGAGAGGGCAAGGTATGCAAGGAGAAAAGCAAGGGTTGTTGTTAAAATAAAGCGGTTATTGAAAAGAAGGGGATAAATGTGAAGAAGCATGATGACCTTAATGAACTGCACCTTCCTGAAATAGACAGAAGGTTAAGGTAGCTGGAACTGTTGAACTCAATTATTGATAAGCTGGAAAGTGCCATCAGGGAAACAGCGGTAAACAATGGGAGGGTGGAATTGCTGGACACTATTCCAGGCATTGCACCTTATTCTGCTCTTTACCTGTCAACTATGCTTGACGACGTTGGAAGATTCCATGATTCCAAGCAGGCAGCCGCATATCTTGCCTAAGTTCCATGCTTGCACCAAGCTGGCGATGTGTCCTATACGGCCATATAACAAAGACTGGTGACCCAGTATTGAGGAGCATACTCATACAGTGCGCAAGGGCAGGCATAAAATCTGATAAAAGACTGAAGGAATTTTACATGAGAATAAAGCAAAACACAAAGAGGAAAAGAAGGCAATAATAGCTGTAGCAAGGAAGATCGTCGTTTATGCATAATGGATTCTCAAGAAGAATAAAACCTACAAAGAGCTTATCCTTGGCCAAAATTAGGGGGACCATGGGTATGAGCAGGGAAGCCATTTGTAGGGGTAAATGAGGAAAGTGGGAGAGATACCTGAATGGTTGATTACTGGCTTCTTGAGGTGTGATAAAGGTAAATTAATAAAGCACATCATGGTTAATTTTGGGAAAAATAAAGAAAATTAACTCAAAAAATTTATTAACGCACGCCTTAATGCACAATTTAATGAATGATAATAAGAAACCAGTACTTGACGATCTTGACTATAAAATATTAAAGCTTTTAGAGGAAGATTGCACGCTTACATATCAAGAAATAGCTGAAAAAGTTAACAGAAGCCTTTGGACAGTTAGGGATAGAATAGAACTTATGAAAGCCAAGGGTGTAATAAAAAGATGTAAGGCCGTGCTCGATTACAAATTGATGGGGTATACATGCAAGGGAATTTTGTTCTTCAATGTTCCAACAGAATATATAGAAGAAGCGATCGATTTCATAAAATCCCAAGAAATGATTAAGAACGCTATGATCATCAGTGGAGATAAACGGTTTGTAATAACCATAGTAGGAAGGGACACAAATGAAGTCAGAAATTATGTGTTAAAAAATCTTACAAAATTTAAAATTTATAATACAGAACTTGATTTCGTTTTGGAAGAACTCATTTGAGCCTCATGGTACAAATTTTGTGTAATAAATTTATATCGAAAACATATACAAAGATATTTTATGGATACAGATACGCCTAAAGATCCCGAAAATGACAGTTAACTAGTTGGCATGGTTAATTCCTTTGAAAAGATGATAAACAATCCATTCATAAGGAGCATACTGAAAAGCTCAACTCAGTACTGTGAAGCTGACAAGGGAAACAGGCTTGAGGTGGCCCTTGAGCTTTACACGGGAAAGAGGAAACATGCATGCGTTAAGTGCAGGTTCACTTAGAAGGTAATTTCATTAGTCATGAAGAGGGCCGGGCAGACCTTTGGCATAACACATGAGCAAATGCAGAAATCGCTTGAGAGCGCGTACGGGAGGAAGGGAGTTGCAACTACCGTAAATGGGTTTCACTCTACGTAGGCGCACTTAGGTACGCATCAGCGTACCTATAGTACGCGTAGAGCTTGGGCTTCACAGCTTCATGCAACTCCCTCACGAGTTCATAGGGAGTCTTTCGCTCCGCCCCTGTCAGGACGTACCAACCCATTCATATGCCTTCCACTTTACTGAAGGCATCATGGGAAACCCGACCATCTTCAGTCCCCTTCCTCCTCTGTGTGTGCACGTACCCCTCCATCTTTTCCTAAAAGGAGGTCTTGGGTCTTTGCTACCACCTTACTGTCCATGCACATACAAATTGTTCATATCCAGAAATACATATAAACTATCTATTTTGAAACTGCAGACTACGGCTGTGAGGGCAATAAAGAACTGCGTCAATGAAGGAATGTTCGTTGAAGTTTCCATGACAGTTACAAAGTACAACATAAATGATGTGCCAAAGATGATTGAGTTTTCACGAGGTCTCGGTGCAAAGTGGCTAATGGCCTACAACTTTATACCCACAGGCAGGGGCAGGGAAATTGTCATCGAGGACCTTGAGCCAAAGGAGAGGTTTGATCTGCTTTCAATGCTTTACGAAAACACTGACAAAGGTGGGCTTGAGCTGCTGTCCACTGCTCCACAGTACGCCATGGTTGTGCAGGTTGTTAAAACTCAAAAGAAGATAGGGAAGAACGTAATACCGACACACTTCCAGAACCCACAGTACACAAACCTCAAGCTTCAGCAGCTTGCAGACTTCATAGGTGGGTGTGGTGCTGGTAGGTTCTACATGAGCATTAAGTCCAACGGTGATATCTATCCGTGTGTGTTCTTCCCACATGAGGATGAAGTGAAGGTGGGCAACCTATACACTGACGATTTTAAACGGCTATAGATTGAGAAGCAGCTGCTCAAGGACCTCAGGAACAAGGATGAGCTTGAAGACGTTTGTGGCACGTGCGCATACAAGTACACGTGTGGCGGTTGCAGGGCAAGAGCATACAATTACTACCATGACATAAAGGCACCTGATCCGGGTTGCATTTACAACGAAAAGGAGTGGAACAAGCTTAAGATGGACCTAATATTATTCATAAAAATTCTTAATATTGAATATTTACTATAATAAAAATACGATCCTCGCTTTTCAACTTAAAACGATGACGGACTGAATTCAAAAATAGCCTTGCATTTGTAAAGGTTGAAGAAAATAAGATTGTTAATTTAACAATAAAACAGAACCCTTATTCAGAACATGAAGCAGGTGACCTGCCTAAATTTGTAAAGGAAAATGGTTCAGATACCATTGTTGTTTAAGGCGTTGGATCTAGGACAGTTGATTCATTTAATAAATATGATAACAGGCACAAATGACGCAATAAACAACTTAACAGAAGCCATATTGCCGCATTCGCAGATGTTGATAAGCTCTGGAAAGAACACGAGGGCTTTGAGCATGGGGAAAAGGATTAACACCCTCATATTAATTTATTAAAAATTCATGAGCAAGAAAGCTCCGACATTCATGGAGGAGATGAATTACGAATTATACAATTTATATATCATTAATGATCAATACATAATAGAAGCATGCAACGTTCAAATACTGTGCGCATCATTGCTGGAAAGGAAACCAAAGCTAAATTAACTTCTATTGGAAAGGCACAGCCTGTGGTCTGTAGCGGGTGGGCAACCACTAGCAATGAAACAATTAAAGCGATAAACCACGAACCTATGATCAGCCTTGAAGGAACCACATTTCCTTTAGGGCTGTGAGGATGTCAGAAATTGCAAGCATAATTGTTTATTAGGTTCACATAATTCAGCATATAATTTAAACAATTTTTGATGTTGAAGCGATCCTGATATCTCTGACAGTTAAATATAGCAATAACGCAACTATGGGAATCAAAAATAACATTAGCAATCTTAGCCCAATAAATTCTAGGGCCATGCCCCCAAACAGTGGAATTATGATATTAGTAGACATCATCGTAGAAGTGAAATAACTGTTTGCTGTGTTCCTTTCTGATGCAGGAAATGACCTTCCTATTAAATAAGTTGCAATTGGCATTCCAAGTCCATGCGGAACACCCAATATAATTAATCCAATGCTATATACGATGATATTGATGCTTATGAATACCATCGACAGTCCCAATAACGATATGACCATGAGCGCCAATATGTATGGCCACAGTTTCTTAATATCTAAGAATGAAAAGAAAATCCTTGTAAGGAAGGAAGATGTAAAAAAGAGCGCGGAGAGAATGGCAACTAGCGAATATGAGGCATGAAACTGGTCAACCGCAAATATTCCGCCAAATGAAATTATTAGCGCAGTGGGAAATGAATATACAATAAAAGTATAAATGGCCATTCTGAAACCTGGCTTGTCCCACATAGTTGGCCTTTTTTTAGAACGATCCTCCTCTGGAAATTTCAAAAACGGTGATATGACAGCTGAAAGTATCACGATTGGAAGAAATAATATAAATACATAATTTAACGGATAATACCTTAATATGAGAGATTCAAGGGCAGGGCCTCCTATAAGGCTGATGGCGAGTGTAAGAGAAAAAATGGCCAGCATTCTTTCTCTTGCCTTTCTGTCTTCTGAAATACCAGCGGCAGTCATTATGTTTGGGAATATGAGCCCGTAAGAGAATCCGCTGATTACGGCATATATAACTACCGATATTAACCCAGAAAATGAAAACAACAGAAAAGTAATTGTATATATGATGTTTGCCATAATGAAAGTATATCTCCTTAAATAACTGTGAAGCCTGCCATTAACGATCATGGCTATCAATCCTGATAGTGACATAAGGGCTATGATTACGCCAACTTCAAATTCATTATAAAAAAAGTTATACTTTAAGAGAAGTGGTAATGTCGTCTGCAGAACATTGTTACTTGATCTAACTGAAAATGTCATAATAATTATTTGTATTATGTAAAGCGCTGCAAACCATGAAGGTTTTAATTTCATTTTTTCAATTCGTGCCAGCTTTGTTGTTATCAAGTGTCTTTGCAGGTCTGAGCAGGATTTCCCATATGAAGAACACAGCAGTTATAGCAGCGAATGCCCATAGAGTGCTTGTAAATCCAATTACAGATGCCATATATCCAACTAAAGGCATAAGAGCTGACATTATCATCATTGATGAACTGAAAAACGAAGTTGATGTACCTATCTCTTCAGGCTTGAACGTCGTATTTGCTATTTGTAGACCAAGAGTCCATGCAATTCCATCTGGTATCGCAGCGATCAGGAAAGCTAGAACAAAGAATGCTATTGAAACTGAGCTAAGGGCAAGGAATATTGCAGACAGTAGTGCGATGGTCACTGCAAATATCATATAAGGCCTCCTGTTCTGTATGGGAGATTTCAGCCTTATAATGAACCTAGTTACCACATCTCCAATGAACATCAGGGCGTAAAGGTAGAAAACTGTTGTGGCAGAAATCCCCAGCATTCCACCGTATATTACGCCAAACGACAATATTATGAAAAATGGTATGGTGTATGCAAATGCAGCTATGACGGCCCAGTTGTATTGTCTGTTCTTGAAAAGGGAAGCTATGTTTGTGCTGCCCTTATGCCCCTTTGCCTCCATGTACTGAAGCGAATATTTGCCCCTGAGGGATGCTACAAATGGTATGGCCGCAAACGCCATAATTGAAAATAAAAGGAATATCTTCTTTATCCCAAGATGTAAAAGATAGCCAGTAGTAAATGGTGCCACTATTAAAGCCAGTGCAACCCAGAATGAAAATGCGGCCTGTTCGATTTGCCTCTTTGACGGATCTACTGATGCCATGCCAGCCATGGTCATGAAAGAATCCATAACAAGACCTGTTATGAAACCATCAACGATCATCAGCGTATAAACTTCGGCATATCCATAGACCACAATGTACAGCGGCATTGTAATGCCAAGTAATATCAATGAAATAATTTCAACGGTTTTTAGCTGGCTGGGCTTAAATTCCCTCATTGCAAAAGCTGAAATAGCAAACGCCACTGTAAACAGGGCAAACCCTATACCGACTTCAAAGGAGTTCATTCCAAATGCCAATCCAAGTGATCCTATGGATGTCTGATAGAATTGCAGCAAGTACCTCCCAAGAAACGCGGCAATGATTATGAGCCATTCTGCACCGCTTATTACTCCAAAATCCAAACCGACCTTTCTTAAACTTTTGCTCGACATTTTTATCACCAACATAACTATACGGTCAGTCAGTATATAAACTTACCGGTCAGTCATGATAATAAACAAAAATATTATTGCATTTAATATGCCATTTATATGCTTAATTTTATTCAAAACCGACCAGTCAGTAACATTAATAAGTACGTTCATAACAGATTTTAATGATATGATTGCAAACATTGAAGATAAAATAATAAATGCCGCAATAGAAGTGTTTGCTAAAAAAGGATTTGACATAGCTACAACGGACGAAATAGCAAAAAGAAGCGGCATAAGCAAGGGAACAGTCTTCCTGCACTTTAAAAGAAAGGACGATCTGATACAAAATGTAGCAATCCTTTCAGTTCCCTACGATTTGATAGTGTCAACCATTAGTGGTAACTATAAAAGTGCAGAGGATTTGCTCACTGAGTTTGGGTTATCTTTTCTTAAAAAGTATAGCAATAAAAACATGAGAGCTCTCCTTATAATGACTATGGCATATAAGGATAGATACAGAAAGATAAAGGCAAAGCTCAAAGCAGCTTGCTTTGATAAAATGGATCAGCTATTTAAAAAGGTTGAAGAAATGACTGGATTTGCCATACCCCAGCCAATGAGGAGAGCATTCTTTGGATCACTTCTTTGCTATATAATATGGTGGGATGACAATAAAATCGAGCCAGAAGAATATGTTAGGGCACTTGTAAAAGGCATACTCAACTCTGCATCCTCCTTAACTTCACACTAAAAGGTGGAATGCACAACATTTTGTTTTTTGAAAAAAAGTCACCATAAATGTTCTTATCTATATTGAACAATAATTAGTTTACTTGATTCTTCTATAAAGAAGAACATATATTCAAAGCGATGTAATTGCCTTTGGAATCAATGTCCAGATCAGTATCATCATAAGGTTATGCACATAATAGATTGACGCTATGCCTTCTGTGAGAAGGCCAATCTTGAGTGATCCAAAGAGAATTGTCAGCCAAAAGGTAAGAACGTTTATATTGTACTCACAATTTGTGGTGATATGCTTTTTTGAATAATTTTTTATCTTAACCAATAGGCTTTAATTGATCATGTCATTAGCATTGCGTTCTTAGCATAATTGACCATTAAATCGTATGCCCAAACTTTTTGCATAGCTTCCGTTAGCAAACCAATTACGCTTCTTGTCCTAAGGTCTTCTCCAAACTTTCTCTTTATAGATAAGAATATTCCTCCACAGCCAACTAAGGCCATAATTTGCCTTTTTTATAGCCTAACTTCATGTACTCCCTAACTTCCTGTCTTCTCCTCCTTCCTTTACAACGATAAGTTGTAGCGTTCTTATCTTTATAGCTTATTCTACATTACCAATTATGTTAAAAATTTCGTTTGTGGGATATGTACATATCCGTAAAACTTCCGTCAGAGCCTGCTTTAAGATCGTACGTTTGTAGCTTTTAAAGGTATCATATCTGTACTCAAATATGGTTGTGTAATCATCATGGTAAGGTATCAAGCATAACCTTTTCAGTGACCTTGCTATACCCTCAAGTCCCCTTTAACCAACACTGATGCTATAAAGCCTGAATTTTAATGAAAGATTCA